>Ga0335085_10000534_pt1 | contig 104606 bp, 83 predicted proteins | sample Lox_Sample_45_FD_206712 | JGI IMG/M metagenome (GOLD analysis project Ga0335085, IMG submission 206712) | Soil microbial communities from Loxahatchee National Wildlife Refuge, Florida, United States - Lox_Sample_4.5 | ecosystem: Environmental > Terrestrial > Soil > Wetlands | place: USA...
CGGACATCGAGCGAATCATTCTCAAGCTGCTCGATAAAGATCCCGAGCTCCGTTATCAAAGCGCCGCAGAAGTTCGCGCCGATCTGAAGCGGATGAAACGCGAGCGTGACTCGGCCCGGATCTCATCTTCGTCGGTGCCCACTGAAACGAGCGGCGCTGTAGGAGCGGCTTCTTCGGGAACGACCGCCGCAAGAACTTCATCTACAAAGCTCAAGACGATCCCCAAGCCGAAGTCGCGGACTGTCGAGGCGGCCTTGGGAGTCGCGCTGGTCTGTGCACTTGCGATGATCGGCTACCTGCTGCTTCGGCACAGTGGCCCGCCGCCATCTCCCGCTTATCACTTGTTGACTTACCGCCGGGGGACGATTCGCATGGCCCGGTTCGCTCCCGACGGGCAGACTGTCATGTACAGCGCAGCTTGGGAAGGCGGCCCGGTAGAAATTTTTAGCACGCGCTTTGGCACACCCGAGTCGCGCCCCATGGGGATTCCCGGAGCCGAAATCCTTGCGATCTCTTCTACGGGAGACATGGCGGTGCTGTTGCACAGTCAGCAGACCAAGTCGCAGACATATACCGGTACGCTGGCGCGTGTGCCGGTCGGCGGTGGTGCTCCGCGCGAAATACTCGAGAATATCCAGTGGGCAGATTGGTCTCCAGACGGAACGCAGCTGGCAATCGTGCGCGATGTGAATGGGCGGAATCGTCTCGAATATCCTCCCGGAAAAGTGCTCTACGAGACCGGCGGCTGGATCAGCCATCCTCGCATATCCCGAAAGGGTGACATGGTTGCTTTTATTGATCATTCCATTCCCGGTGATTCGATCGGGACCGTGGCCTTGGTTGATACGAGCGGGAAAAAACGAACGATAAGCCAGAATTATGGAGGCGGCGCTGTCGGCTTGGCGTGGTCGCCGAACGGAGATGAAGTCTGGGTGACGGCAACGCTGATTGGAATCGATCGTTCCGTATTCGCGGTTCCTTTAAACGGAAAAGAGCGGCTTGTGGCTCGAGTGCCTGCGGATCTTACCCTGCAGGATGTGTTGCCAAACGGCCGGGCGCTGCTTGCCCGCGACAGCTGGAGACGTGGGCTGATTGTTCGCCGAGCCTCTGATGCGACTGAGCATGATTTTACCTGGCTGGATTGGTCGTACCCGGTGACTTTGTCGGCGGACGGACAATCACTTCTCTTCCGCGAGGAAGGAGAGGCGGGCGGACCCACATATGCCGTGTATCTTCGCAAGACCGATGGCTCACCCGCGGTTCGCCTGGGTGATGGTCTTTCGCTGGCACTGTCGCCTGACGGCAAATGGGCTCTATCAAGCCGCGGCGACAATCAAGCCGACCTGTTCCTACTCCCTACTGGGCCAGGTGACCCCAAGCCATTACCCGGCCACAATATTGTTCACGGTTCCGCGTGTTGGTTTTTTGACGGTAAACGGATTCTGATATCCGGGACCGAAGCGAATCGCGGCACGCGGCTCTACGTTCAGGATATCGAGGACGACAAGATCCAGGCGGTAACACCAGAAGGAACGAACGGGTTGTCATTCGCACTATCGCCTGACGGTCGACAAGTCGCCGCGATTGGTCCAGACGAAAAGGGATATCTCTTTCCAATACCGTCGGGTGATCCTCAGCCGATTAAGGGACTGGAAGTCGGAGAAGTGCCTGTGGCATGGACTGCTGATGGCCATTCGTTGTTTGTTTACCGTGGAGGAGATCTGCCCTCCAAGGTCTACCGGCTCGACGTTGCCAGTGGCAATCGGAGCTTGTGGAAAGAACTCATGCCTCCGGATCCATCCGGGGTCGAGTTTGTTGGCCCGGTCCTTCCCACGCCTGACGGGAAATCCTACGTTTACGGCTACCGGCGCCTCCTATCTGATCTGTACCTTGTGGAAGGGCTGCAATAGTTCAACGCAGAACCCATTTGCTTGCCTTGAGATCGATTCGCTCGCCGCACTCGTACATGTACGTTCGTGATTCCCGCTAGTAATCTTGGCCCCTCCTTAGCGCATCCTTAAACTTGTGGAATGGCCTTCACGAAGACCCAAATCGGCATTGCTGTCGCTGCTGCCTCGCTGCTGGTTTTCGTGTTTGTGGGCTATTTGTGGTGGCTAAGCAATCAGGGACCAGTGCTGGCCCGTTCGGAAGAGAAAGATACCCTGACCGGATTGCCGGTTAGCATCAAGATGAATCCGCTGCGAGACCGGACGACGGAAAAGTCTGCCAACAACTTCCTCCGCGAGATGCGCGACGGCCACTGCGACGAGCTGCTCGCCAAGTGGGAGCACGACTACCACAAGAAATACGCCAAGTATATTTGCAGGTCGGAAGCAGATCATCCGCTACTCTCGTGGGAACTGGCCGACTGGGAAGATGCGCCGCCGCTGGTAATCCTGCACTATCGCGGCAAGCGTCCCAGCAATGCAGGTCCTAATCAGTCGGGAATTGACAACGATCAGTTCACGCTGACGATCGAGAACCAGGCCGGGCAGTGGGTCGTGACAAAGTACGACGCGATGTACTGAGGCGCTATCCAGTACCAGCCGGAAGTAAGTGATCAGATGGATCTATTCGGCCTCGTCCAAGACTTCCTGTCTCACCATCCACTTTTTATTCTTGCTTTCGTAATGTGTGTGGTCTCCGGATGCTCTTCCTGTTTTGCGCTGCTGAAACTAGCTCGCGCTGGATACACGAATGATGTTCTTGCCACCTGTAGCGTGATCGCTATGCTTCCACATGTATACCTGCGCGTACGCAAGGAGCAGGGATGGCCCGCGTGGCCCGCCCACCTGATTTGGATTTCTTCGATAGCCGGAGCGATCGCATTCGCAGTCGCGGTATTCCGGCTCATTCCATACTAAATTTGACCTTCCTTCCTCGATGTCTCCGTGCCTCCGTGGTAAAAAATCTGTATGCCAGTGCGACCCTCCGAAACGGACCCGTCTGCCGAGCGCAACATTTACTCGTTCGGCCTCACGTCGTTCTTCAACGACACAGCGACCGAGATGGCGTACTGGGTCCTGCCTGCGTTCCTGGTTTCTTTGGGAGCGGGCCCTGCGCAACTGGGACTGATCGAAGGCATCGCCGAGAGCGTTGCCTCTTTCGCTAAGCTCTTTTCCGGATATCTCACTGATCGAATTGACAAACGTAAGCCGCTCGTCGTCGGCGGATATTTTGTCGCGAACGCTTTGAAGCCACTGCTCGCGATCGTCACCTCGTGGTGGCAAATCCTGTTGATTCGATTTTCGGATCGCCTGGCGAAGGGAGTGCGCGGTGCGCCACGTGATGTGATGGTGGCGGAGTCGGTTGGGAAAGACCGGCTGGGATCGGCGTATGGCCTGATCCAATCGCTGGATTCAGCAGGGGCCATCGCGGGCCCGCTGTTAGCGCTGTTTCTGTTAGCACGGTTCGGTATCCGAAATGTTTTTCTTGCGGCCGCAGTGCCGGGCGCACTCTCGGTACTTGTCGCGGTGTTTGGAATTCGAGAGACGAAAAATCCTCAGCAAGAACGTGAGAAAACGCTGGCTTCTCCCTTCCCGCAAAAGCAGCGAGATCCGGAGCATCCCATGGCTGCTCAGGCGACAGGATTGTCCTCTTCTTTTTATATTGTCTTGGTCGCCGTCACGTTGTTCTCACTAGGAAATTCAAGCGACATGTTCTTAGTGATGCGCGCACAGAACGTCGGGATTTCAGTCTCATTAGCTCCACTCCTTGGGCTCGTTTTCAATGTCACTTACACGCTTGGCTCCTGGCCGGCGGGCTGGTTTAGCGATCATTTTTCGCGCCGATGGATTGCTGCCATGGGATATCTGATCTTTGCTGGGACGTATTTCGTTTTCGCGCTCGCCCCATCCACCCTGGCAATTTGGATCACCATGGCCGTGTATGGCATTTACTACGCGCTGACGCAGCCTGTATTGAAGGCATTGGTCGTGGAAACCGTTGCCCAGGAGATTCGCGGCCGTGCATTGGGCATCTATTTCTTTGCGACAAGCGTTGCAACTTTGGCGGCCAGCCTGATTACAGGCGAACTTTGGAAATATTATGGGCCGAGTCTTCCGTTCTATGTTTCCGCAGGATTGGCGGTGCTGTCAGCAGCGATTCTGGCGCTCCGGCCTATTGCCGGGAATCAAACGGGGCCTAAAGGCCACTTCTCTCGAGGTACGTGAAACGCGGCCCTTAAAGGGCCACTCTTCCACGGTACTGCATGCCGCGTGATGATGTATCCGTTAGGCCGTCAGCGAGCGGCGGTTCACCGCTTACAGGCTAGCTCCTCCCGAACCTTCCTGCTCAGCTTGTGCTTTGCCGTTCTTGATGCACTCGTCGAAGAGCGCTTTCGTCTTCTTCACAGCTTCCTCCGCGAGCCTCCCTTGTTCCTCTCCGAGTTTCCCTTGCTCTTCACCGAGCTTGCCTTGCTGCTCGCCCAACTTGCCTTGTTCTTCCCCGAGTTTGCCCTGCTGCTCGCCGGCTCGACCTTGGATGTCGCCGATCTGACTCTGCAGTTCGCCGATTTCAGACTGCAAGTCACCGATCTGCTCCATCGTCGCAGTGGGCCCGAGTTTCTGCAGTTTTGCTTTTAGTGCGTCGAGTTTCGCAGTCAGGTCCGTCGGAACATTAATTCGGACCTGCTCCATTTTCTCGCCGAGTGCTTCCTGCTGCTTGCCAAGGGCTTCTTGCTGCTTCCCGAGTTCTTCCTGCTTTTTCCCTAGTTCCTCCTGCGGAGCCCAGAACGCCTTGGCCCGATCAATCGTGGCCTGGTCGCGGATGATGTACGACTTCTCGTCACGTTGGAACCAGATGAAGTCTCCCGGGATCTGCTTCTTGAGCCGCTCGACATGATGAACGTCTTGCGTGGATCCCGACATCGTGTAGGAATCAGACTTGCCCGAGACAATCACGAAGCGATCGTCATCATCGTAGCCGTATGAATAAAAAGTGCCGTGCTTCTGGCCGAAAGCTTCAGGTGCTGGAGGCACCGGCGCTACCGGCGCCACTAGAGCGGTGACCGGCCCAGCCGCGGGAACACCAACAATGGCGGGTGCGGTAACTCCACCTCTCGCGGCCGGAGCGGAAATCCCGGCGACAGGCGCCACCATAGGAGCCGAGGGCGACAGCACAACGGAAGAAGGCGCTGCCGGCGCCGCCGATTGAGTTCGTGCATCCACCGTTCGCACTGAGGCAGAGAGATAGATGACAGGAATTGCGAGTACTACGATTGCGGTAATCAGGGATTTATTTACACGCATGTTACCGGCTCCTTTCCAAGCCAGAATTTTCTCGAGCCGTTCTTGCGCTTCGTCCCCACTCGCCATCGACACGCCTTGCCACCAAACTCGGCCAGGAGTCATCTGCACAGCTTCAATGAACCCGAGCAGGGTTTTTGCGTAAGCGTTGCGGTCGGCGCCGCTTGAAAGTGCAGCTTCGTCGCTCGCCTGTTCCGCCAGTGCGGCGAGCCGCCGATCAAGCCACCAGGCAAGGGGACTAAACCAGAACAGGGCACGATGTACTAGCGATCCGTACTGAGTCAGAGAGTCGTGACGAGTCACGTGCGAGAGTTCATGGGCAATCACGGCTTCCAGCCGGGCATCGTCCCACTCGCGCCACTGGACCGGGAGCAGGACCGTTGGTTTCAACACTCCAACCGTGACCGGAACCGAGACCACTTCCGACTCGGCCATTTGCGGCGTAGCCTTGAGACCACGCCCATATGCAATGACGATCTGGTTCAAGCGTGAATCGAAAATAGGCTGTGACGCGCGCACCAGCTTGCGAGATAGCGAATAACCAATCGTCAGACGGCAAAGCAAAACCACGACTCCGACGAAATAGAGGAGCATCGCAACTGGCGGCCAAGAGAATTGAAACTCGGCAGTGCGTGACGCCGCAGCCTGCGCGAGCGTAACAAGAGCACTTGCACTTGAACCGGTGGACGAAGCCTGATTCTGTTGGAAAACCCTGGTACGCGTGGCAGGAACATTCTGAAAGGCAACTACCTTGTTGGAACGATCTTCATGGGGAACATGAGAGGCGTTCTGCAAGAAAGCCGGCACCGGAACCAATACGGGCGGCAACAACAGCCCCAACAAAGGCATTGCCAAGGCGACGCCTAGCACCGATTTCCAGACGAACAACCGGACCGAAGTTGCACGTACTCGAAGAGCTCTAAGCGCTACTTCGGCGACGCAGGCTATCAAGATTGCGCGTACAGCAGACCCGAGAATCAACGCGTCAACTGCGGAATTGTTGATCAAGAGGTTCATAGCTTTCTTTCATCCTTCGCGCTAGCAGGTTCAGCGGCTCTTCCCTCGGCTGTCCGTCCCTCGCCAATCTTCCGTGCGAGGCGTTCCAATTGCTTGCGGTCGAGAACGTCGTTATCGACCATGCCGAGTAAAAGCGCCTCCGCCGATCCGCCGCAGAAGCGGTCGATAATGTTCTTCACTGCCCGGACTGCCACATTCTGGCGCTTGTCAGAAGGCTTGTAGATGAATGTCCTGCCCTCAACTTCGTGCGTCAGAAATCCTTTATCTTCGAGCCGGCGCAAAACAGTGCGGATGGTCGAGTCCTTCATGGGACGAGTGGCGGCTAGAGCTTCCCGGCATGCCTCAGCCGTCGTCGAACCTCGGCTCCAGATGTAGTCCATGACGCTCTGCTCAACCTCTCCCAAGTTCTTTAGACGCGGATGCCTTGTGTTAGTCATTGTAGCGTTACAATATGTAACATTTAGCAGTTTGGATGTCAAACGGAAAAATGGCGGGATGGGATGCCGCTGAGCATAGCAGATTCCTCGCCGCTCTAAAACGCGGCTTCGGAATGACAAATTTTTCCTAGCTTTTCGGCGGAACTCAGTAGCGCAGATTTATCAGGAAAATCGCTAATTGCGCGGCGATCCCGGCGCACGTATCGAGGATTACGTCGTGATACGTGCCTGTGCGGCTGGGGAGATAGCTTTGATGCCACTCATCCAGGGTTGCTACGAATGCCGTTCCCAGGACAGCAATAGTCGCCCACCGGAACATCCATCTCGCACCAGTCTTCGAAGGCAAGGTCTCGCGCCATGCACGGAACAAGAGAATGCTCAGTAAACCATATCCAAAAACATGGCCGCACTTGCGGAGGAAGTGATGCCACGGCTGGAACGTAACCCAGTCGATCCCAAACAGAAAGTGCAGGACTGGATAGAGAAAACGGCTGGTCTCGTCCGATGAGAGATACGTCGTCGATTCGATGGCGATGACAATGAGCCACAGGATCAGTGCGATCCAGGCTTTCAGGACGTGGTGGCGGTCTTTGGTCGGATTTTCGATCACGATTCGGTCGACAGCGACTTTCGAATTCTGCTTCTGAGTTTCAGTCCGCATGTATGGATAAGATTCCTTTGAGTTGCGGGGGCAGGTTGCCCCCGCGAGTGGGCGGCGAACGCCGACCCCACGTTATTCGATGGCATAGTTGGGAGCTTCGCGGGTGATCATCACGTCATGGACGTGGCTTTCGCGGAGACCAGCGCCACTAATCCGCACGAAGCGAGTCTTCTGCAGCAGTTCGGGAATGGTTGAGCATCCGCAATAACCCATGCCGGACTTCAATCCGCCGACCATTTGGTAGATGATCATCGCGACAGAGCCGCGGTAGGGGACGCGTCCCTCAATTCCTTCGGGAACGAGTTTCGCCAGGCGATTCGATTCGCCATCGGAGGCCGAGACAGATGTTGATGAATCACTGTCGGTGCTCTGGAAATAGCGCTCGCTGGATCCTTGCGCCATCGCGCCGAGCGATCCCATGCCGCGATACGACTTGAACGACCGGCCTTGATAAAGGATCAGCTCACCTGGGCTTTCGTCCGTACCGGCAAAAAGCGATCCGATCATGACTGCGCTGGCGCCGGCTGCGAGAGCTTTGGTTACGTCGCCCGAGTACTTGATGCCGCCGTCAGCGATGATCGGCACGCCGGAATCTTTTGTTGCGCGGTAGGCCTCGGCAATGGCGGTGATCTGTGGAACTCCGGCACCAGTCACGACGCGTGTGGTGCAAATCGATCCCGGGCCGATACCGACTTTAATTCCGTCCGCTCCCGCCCGGGCCAGTTCGCATGCTCCATCGAAAGTTGCGACGTTGCCCGCCAGTAACTCGACTTCCGGCAGTTTCGATTTGACCAGCTTTACCGCTTCCAGAACCTTGGATGAGTGTCCGTGGGCGCTGTCGATGGCGAGCACATCGACCTTGGCCTCCGCCAGTTCCTGCGCGCGTTCGAGAAAATCTCCCGTAGCGCCGATGGCCGCGCCGACGCGTAAACGACCATGCGAATCCTTCGCCGCGTTGGGATACTTCAATTTTTTCTGAATGTCTTTTACGGTGATCAGGCCCTTCAAGTTGTACTTATCATCGACCACCAGGAGCTTCTCGACGCGGTGCTGATGAAGAATCTTCTCGGCTTCTTCGAGAGTAGTTCCCACTGGGACGGTGATGAGGTTCTTTTTCGTCATCACATTGTCGATCGGAATATCGAAGCGAGTTTCGAATCTCAGATCCCGATTGGTGAGAATACCCACCAACTTCCCGTTCTCGGTAATCGGCACGCCCGAAATCTTGTACTTACGCATGACCTCAAGCGCGTCACTGACTTTGTCGCTCGCATGCATGGTGACGGGGTCGACGATCATGCCGCTCTCGGAGCGCTTTACCTTGTCGACTTCATTGGCCTGCTCTTCAATGGAAAGATTGCGATGGATGATGCCGAGGCCGCCCTGTTGGGCCAGCGCGATCGCCATGTGCGATTCGGTGACGGTGTCCATGGCGGCGCTGACGATCGGAATATTGATGCTAATTTTGCGCGTGAGCTGCGTCTGAGTGCTGGCGGTCGCTGGGATCACATCGGAGCGGGCGGGCAGCAGCAGAACGTCGTCGAAAGTAAGGGCCTCAGGAACGGGAAAATGAATCATAGATGTCTCGGAATTCCCAGCGCTGTGGGTAAACCTTCATTCTAGAGGGGGCAGGGAATTAGGGCAAATGTCCCACGGCGCGACCATATTGAACGATAATGGTAGCGCTAGAACTTACATCCTGGCGAAGTGTTTGCCAATAGTGATGTTGGATAGAGGTGCTGAGTGATGCGCCCTTCGATCGTGTTCGTCTTTCTTTTCGCCATTCCCTTTCTCTTGTCGGCACGAGCGCAACAGCAAATACAAGCTGGAACGCCTGCCCCGAATCAAAGCAACCAGAGCGAGATATCGACAAAGGACTCAGACGCGGCTATCAAGGTCGAGGTCAATCTGGTGCTCGTGCCGGTAGTCGTCAAGGACTCCAACGGGAATCCAGTTTCGGGGTTGAAGAAGGAAGATTTTCGGCTGCTCGACAACGGGGAGCCGCAGACGGTTTCCACGTTCAGCGTGGAGACGGCAGAAAGTCGAGTCGCAAATTCGACCACGACTGTTGAGGCAAAACCAACACAAACTAAAGCGGGTAAGGCGCCGACAGAAGTAACAGCGGCAGCCGTCACGACGCCGTTAGAGTTGCCACGCCGTTTTATCGCGATTGTGTTTGATGATTCGCACATGAGAGTCGCCGAAGCGATGGCGGTACATGCGGCCACGGAAAAGCTATTCGCGACTCTGACGCCAACTGACCGTGTGGCAATCTACTCCACGCAAGGCGACGTGCAGCAGGACTATACCGCTGATGCTGCAACGCTACGAAAGACACTCAGGAACATCGTTCCGCATTCTTCAAAGTACGAAGGCCATTACGAGTGTCCGAATATCAGTTACCACCAGGCTGAGTTGATCGAATATCAAAGCGATCAAGAGGCAGTACTCGTTGCTAAAACGGATGCGATAGTGAACAACTGTCCAACCGACATCGAAGAGATGGCGCGCCGGATCTTGCAGCAAGGAGATAACTGGACGCGGGATACCTACGACGCGCTGGGCGACATAGTCAGGAAATTGGCTTCCATGCCTGGGCAGCGGGTGTTGGTCTATGTTTCGCCGGGATTTCTGATCGGTATGCAATTGCAGAACGACAATGCCGATTGGATCGAGCGGGCGGTGCGTGCTGGGGTTGTGGTGAATACTATTGACGCACGAGGTCTGTATACGCCTGAGGGACTAGGAGATATCGATGCACCTCCGCAAGCATACGCTGATCTCAACACGCCAGGATGTGACGCGTGTCTCGATTATCAAAGAACCGAGTCGAAATACCGGCTGCAAACTCAGTTCGACTCGGGAATAGTCCTTCAGGGCATGGCGGCGGGTACCGGCGGAACGTACTTTCACAACCGAAACGATCTTGACGTTGGAATGAGACAAGCGTTGGCGGTACCGAGCGTTACTTACATCCTCGGATTCAAACCGCAGAACGCAGAAGCGAACGGGAAACTCCACAACTTGAAAGTGCAGGTAGCCAGCGGAAGCAAATATTCAATTCAAGCTCGAAACGGATACTACGCCACGAAGAAGTCATCAGATCCCGAAGAGCAAGCCAAACAGGAGGTCACCGAAACGCTGTTCTCGCGCGAGGAGATCACCGGTATTCCGGTGCAAATGAAGACGGAGTTTTTCAAGGCAGATGATGCGTCGGCACAGTTGAGCGTTCTGACGCGGCTGGACACAAGAGGAGTCAAGTTCCGGAAGGTAGACGGACGGAGCTGCGACAGCGTGGTGTTGGCAACGGGAGTCTTTGATGCGAACGGGCAGTTGGTCGACGGCAAGATCAAAGAGATCACGCTCAAGTTGCATGACTCGACCCTAGAGAAAATGACGCAAACGGGAATCACGGTGAAAACCGTGTTCAAGGTGAAGCCGGGCGCATATATCGTCCGAAGTGTTGTGCGCGGTTCGGAAGGGGCCCAACTAACCTCACAGAATTTGGCGACAGAGATTCCGCGCTGACTGAACAAGTTGGCGTAAAAAAATGATGCTTGGTTCAAACCGGCTGTTCAGCACATGCCTATCCGATGATCCTTATTTTTGAACGCCCGCTGCCAGTTTCGTTTTCAAGGTCGAAAACGCCAGAGCTCTGCAAGGATCCTTTTTCGCGACGAGATCGGCAGCTTCCGGTATGCACATAATGTCCGGTGTAACGCCGATTCCTTCAAGGTCTTTGCCGTCCGAAAAGGTGACTCTCCCGACGGTGGTTTGCGCTCCGTAGAACACGGCAGCTTCGTTGCCGACGTGTTGCTGGAACATTTGGGCTACGGCGACTTCACCCGCTGTCTTGTCTCCAATGACGACGGCTCGTCCTGACAGTTGCAAATGCCGCGCCAGCATTTCGCTGGAGCTGGCACTCTCGCTGTCCACTAGCACCACCAGCGGGACATCAGAAAAAGATGGCTGACGCGGTTTCGCCATGATTTTTAGCGTTTTTCCCCGCTCGGTTTGGAGAAAGAGTTGAGTTTCACTGCTTTCAAGGTAACCGGCGAAACGCTGGAGATCCTGGATCTCCCCTCCAGGATTTCCGCGCAGGTCGATGATGAGAGCGCGCGAACCTTTCACCTTCCATAGCGTCTTCTCCGCCATATCTCCTATGAAGTTGCGAAGTTTCACAAAGCCAATATCGTCCGCGCTCGCATATTGGAATGGGTTCTCGGAGTATGAAGTCTCCTCCTCGCGGATGGCATCGTAGACTTTCGAAAAGTCATAGACTGCCTCCAAGGCCTGGCGAGTATGGACATCAGCTGGAACTTCGATCCTCTGTCGTTTGCCGTCGCGTTCAATGTCAAGAACCATGATCCCGGCGGGCTGTATAAAGCGGTAGTAGTACTGCGTTTGAAAATAAGTTTTGCGATTGGCGGCGACGCCTTCAATTCCTATTACGGTATCTCCAACCAATAGCCCAGCGCGTTGGGCTGGCCCTTTCTCTTTGATCTTGAACACACGGACCGTATCGCCAAACGGTTTTGCTTGAAATCCGAAACGCGGCTCTAACGTCTGGGACGGCGGCACGAAGTTCGTGTGGGAATCATCGATCTTCCGAACCATCCAATAAATTGCTGCCAGCATTTCGCCCGGAGAATTGCTATTCTCGATCTTCTTCTGGGCATCTTGCAGCTCCTTGTTCCAATCAATTCCTTTTATCGACGGATCGTAAAAGTTTTTCTTGACGATGTCGTACACGCCCTGCGCAATCCCGTGCATCAAGTCGCGATTGCCCTTGAGAGTGCCTTGCGCAAGTGCTTCCGTGCCCAAAAACGAGGTCAAAATTATGAAAAGAACAGCGTAGTTGAGGACCGATAAACGAGCGGTCATAGCGTCTCCAGAGTGGAGGGGACGTTGCATGATAGACCTAATCCTGTCCTTCGGGAATGATTTTGGACACACTCTCTGAGATCGGAATCAAGATTCCCCACCGTTTGTCTTTTCCCCCACTCCGGGCGTATATTAAGAGACTGAGAACTGCTGTGTACCGGCTTTTGGCGAAGCACACCAGTGGGCGCAAGCCCACTTTTTAGTTGGAGCCCCGTCGGTGATGCGGCCATCCGCCAGTAAGTTATTGGATTCATGGCGCTTGACGTTGAACGTGTGCGGTCGATAGCGGACCGGGTCGCGGCCTCGAGCGGACTCGAAGTCCTTGATATCGAGTTCCTGGGTGGAGGCAAGGCACGGATGCTGCGGGTGTTTCTTGACAAGCCCGCGGCGGGGAACGATCCGATCGCTGGAGTCACGCATGAGGACTGCGCGAACTTCAGCCGGGAGTTTGGCACCATCCTCGACGTGGAAGATGTGATGCCAGGGTCGTACACGCTGGAAGTTTCGTCGCCCGGGATGGATCGCAAGTTGGTGAAGGCCGCGGATTTCAAGCGCTTCACAGGCAGCCGGGTGAAGTTGACAACGCGACAGCCGGTGGATAACAACCGGCACTTCGAAGGGCGCCTGGAGGGTTTTCAGGACGGCCGATTGACGCTGGATTTGAGCGTGGCCAGTCACAAGTCGCGCAAGAAGATGGGCGACGCGGCGGGAACGAAAATTGAAATTGAATTCGCCAATGTTGAGAAGGCGAATCTGGTACCCGAATTTTGAAGGATTGAGTAATTGGGGAATTTGGTAATTCGTAATTGAACGGCGGCTACAGATTTTCAATTACGAGATTACTCAATTGCACAATTACCAAATTGTTTGCTTATGGCTAGCGAGCTCTACAACATTATCGAAGGCGTGAGCCGGGAAAAGGGAATCGATCCGCAGATTGTAGTCAGCGCGGTGGAAGACGCCATTGTCATGGCCACGCGCAAACACTACAAATCGCAGGAGAATTTCCGGGCGAAGTTGGACAAAGACACGGGCAAGATCAACGCCTACGTCGTGAAGTCGGTTGTGGAGACGCCGGAGCAGGTCGAGGACCCGACCCTCCAGATCACCCTGGAAGACGCGCACCGCGTCGATCCAAGCCTGGAAGTTGGCGGTGAGCTGCTGACTCCGAAGCCGATCGACGGCATCCTCGGACGCATCGCTGCGCAGCTTGCGAAGCAGGTAATCTTTCAGAAGGTCCGCGAGGCTGAGCGCGACACTGTCTACAACGAGTACATCGGACGCGTCGGCGAGATCGTCAATGCGACGGTAAAGCGCGTGGAAGGGCCGGATGTGATCTTCGACATCGGCAAGGCAGAAGCGCGCATGCCCCGCAAAGAGCAATCGCGGCTTGAGTCGTTCGCAGTGGGCGAGCGCGTGCGTGCAGTAATCGCTCGCGTCGAGAGAGCCTCGAAGGGACCGGGTGTAGTGGTTTCGCGCGCGGCGCCGGAACTCGTGCAGCATCTTTTCCAGACGGAAGTTCCCGAAATCTACGACGGTACCGTGGTGATCCGTGCGATTGCGCGTGAGGCTGGTGAGCGCACCAAAATTGCGGTCATGTCGAAAGACAAGGACGTGGACGCGGTCGGAGCTTGCGTCGGCATGAAGGGGATGCGCGTGCAGTCGATCATTCGCGAGTTACGCGGAGAGAAGATCGACATTATTGAATTCCACGAAGATGCCGTGACGTTCGCCGAGAAGGCATTGCAGCCGGCGAAAGTCAGCCGTGTAACGATCGTCGACAGCGCCGAAAAGCATCTGGAAGTCGTTGTCGACGATAGCCAGCTCTCGCTTGCCATCGGCAAGAAGGGGCAGAATGTCCGCCTCGCCGCGAAGCTCCTGGGCTGGAAGATCGACATCAAGAGCGAAGAAGAGAAGCGGCAGGAAGTTGAACAGCAGATGGCGGCCATGGCTCCGCAGACCACGACTCCTCTGGAGAACGTGCCTGGCCTGGGTGAAGGAGTGCTGGAAAAGCTGACTGCTGCCGGCGTAACCACGGTCGAAGCGCTGGCCGATATGACCCCGGAACAGCTCGAGGCCATTGAAGGAATTGGGCCGAAGACGGTGGAAAAAATCAGCCTCGCGGTCAATAATTACTTCGCCAGCCTGGAACCGGGTGCCGAAGACGCGGTTGCGGCCGAGGGCGCCGAGGAAGGAGCCGTTTCGGAAGAGGCTCCCGTCGAAGGTTCTGAAGAAATCCAAGCTTCCGCGGAAGAGGCGGCGCCGGAAGCATCCGAAGAAACTGCCGTCAACGAGGAGCCGACGTCCGAAGAGGACGGCGCTCACAAAACAACTGAATAAGATGGCACGCGTATTCAAGTTCGATTGCGTGCGAGTCCAAGAAGCTGACTCCGTGAGGTTGCGATGAAGACCTAGCACAGCGCGGAGAAACAGAAAGGCCGGATGAGTAAGGTTCGAATCAACGATCTCGCTAGAGAACTGGAAGTCAAGAGCAAAGCCATTCTCGACGCGCTACCGCAGGTGGGCGTGACTGAGAAAAAGACGCATTCCAGTTCCATCGAGGACCATGAAGCCGAGAAGGTGCGGGCACACATCCGCGGCTCGGCTGAATCGCAGAGTGCTGCTGCGCGCGCCGCGCGGCCATTTCGCGGCGAAGAAGAAATCAAGACCAAGATTGATCTGTCGCACATCTCCCGCCCGGGCGATGTGCTGAAGGCGATCACACAGAAAAAGGAAGCAGCGGCTGTGCCGCCAGTTGCACCGCGTCCGGCTGTGCCACCAGTTGCGCCGAAGCCGCCCGCCGCCGCTCCTGTTGTGGCAAAGCCGGCTGTACCGGCGCCGCCATCGGCGCTTCCTTCGCCCGTTGCGGCCCCAGTTCCCCCTGCGCCAGTGCGTCGTCCGGCAATTGTTACGCCTGCTGAGAAACCCGCAGCCCCCATCGCGCCAGCACCTCCTGCACCGGCGCCGCCACCGCGACCCGCAGTTGCGCCGTCTCCGCCACCTGCGGCTGTCGTTGCTCCGCCTCAGCCTTCGGCGCCCTCGATCACCGCATCGGCCCCGCCGCCGGCACCTGCGGCTCCGAGCGCGCCGCGTCCTGCAGCCCCGTCTGCTCCGCAAACTCCGGCGCCTCGCATGATCGTGCCTCAAACGGGACCGCGTCCGGTTTATAAGGCTCCGCCGCGCCCTGTTGCGCCCGCGCCCTCGGCTGGAGCGCCGTCCGGAATGCGTCCCGCTCCTGGACGTCCGGTGCCCGGCCAGCCTATTTTCCAGCGTCCGCGTCCGCAAGGACCGCCCGGGATTGGTGGGCCGCGTCCGCCGCTGCGCCCCGGCGAGCGCCGTCCGATGCATCCCACGCGATCAGCTTCTACCGGTCCGCGTCCCCTCGGTGTAGGCCCTGGTGGGCCGCCTCCGGGACCAGTTCGTCCTGGTGCTCGTCCCGGTGCGCCTGCGCGCAGGCCGGGTCAGCGTTATGTTCCGCGCGGTGTAAAAGAAGGCCCAATGAAGGGCTACACGCCCCCACCACGCATGGTGGTGTCGAACGAGCCCGCGCCGATTACGCGGAACATCACGATCACCGAAGGCATCAGCGTAAAAGATCTCGCCGAAAAGCTCGATATCCGCGCAAAGGATCTGATCTCTCGTCTTCTGGCTCGCGGCGTCTTCGCCACGATCAATCAGACGCTCGACGCCGAGCTCGCCAGTGAGATGGCGCGTTTCTTCGGCGCTGACACGAACGTGATCACGTTCGAAGAGCAGGCTGCGAAGGATATCGATGCCGCTGCGTCCGGGGAAGAATCGACAGCCGAAGCCATTCCGCGTCCGCCCGTGGTCACCATCATGGGCCACGTCGATCACGGAAAGACCACGTTGCTTGATTCGATCCGCGCAACCGACGTTGCCGGTGGGGAGGCTGGTGGCATCACTCAGCATATCGGTGCGTACAAAGTTAAGATCGGCGACGCAGAGTCGCCAGCCTACGGACGCCAGATCGTATTCCTCGACACTCCCGGTCACGAAGCTTTCACGCGTATGCGTTCGCGCGGCGCGAAAGCGACCGACATTGTCGTGTTGGTTGTCGCAGCCGATGACGGAGTGATGCCGCAAACGCTCGAAGCGATCGATCACGCCCACGCCGCGGAAGTCCCAATTATCGTCGCGGTAAACAAGATCGATAAGCCCGACGCTCTTCCGGATCGCGTCAAGAAGCAGTTGGCCGACCGTGGGCTCGTTCCCGAAGACTGGGGCGGCAAGACCGTCTTCGTCGACGTTTCCGCGAAGCAGAAAACGAATCTTAACCTTCTGCTGGAGATGATTTGCCTGGTTGCCGACTTAGCGGAGCTCAAAGCCACGCCGGAGCGCGCTGCGACGGGCGTGGTTCTCGAAGCAAAACTCGACCGCGGTCGCGGGCCGGTGGCCACGGTGCTGGTCCAGAACGGCACGCTCAACGCAAGTGACAACTTTGTCGTCGGCAACGTGTTCGGAAAAGTCCGCGCCATGTTCGACGATCGCGGAGCCGCGCTCGAATCTGCTCCTCCATCGACTCCAGTCGAAATCCTCGGACTCGAAGGCTTGCCGCAAGCAGGCGATCAGTTCGTCGTTGTCGCCGACCGCGATAAAGCCCGCGGCATCTCCGAATACCGCGAGCAAAAAGCCCGCGAAGCCGCGCTGGCCAAGAGTTCGCGTGTATCTCTCGAGGGACTCGCCGAGCAAATCAAGACCGCCGGCACGAAGGAACTCAACATCATCCTCAAGGGCGATGTGCAGGGCTCCGTCGAAGTTCTCAGCGACTTGCTCTCGAAACTCTCGAACGACAAAGTCCGCCTGAAGCTGCTGCGTTCCGGAGTCGGCGCCATTACAGAAACCGACGTGCTGCTCGCCTCGGCCTCGAACGCCATCATTATCGGTTTCAACGTGCGTCCGGAGCGCAAGGCGCAGGAACTCGCCGAGCAGGAAGAAGTCGACATCCGCCTGCATTCGATTATTTACGAGCTGCAGGACGAGATCAAGCGCGCCATGAGCGGACTGCTCGAACCGACCATTAAGGAAACCTACCAGGGACGCGCCGAGGTGCTCGAAACCTTCCGTATCCCGAAAGTGGGGACCGTTGCCGGCTGCCGCGTGATCGATGGCTTGATCAAGCGCGATGCCGAGGTTCGTCTGCTGCGTGACAACGTTGTCGTCTTCAAAGGCAAAATCGGATCGCTGCGGCGGTTCAAAGACGATGCCAAAGAAGTCACAAACGGAATGGAGTGCGGCATCTCGATCGCAAACTACGGCGACATCAAGGCACGCGACGTGATCGAGGCGTTCGTGACCACGCGCGTCGCAGCGGAAGTGATTGCATAATTCGTTGTTGGTCGCTCGCCGTTGGTCGTTACAGTTTTTGCCGACGACTGACGACCAACGACCGCCGACCGAATGCCCATCGCTTTCCTCACTCTCGAGCTCCACATCGAAGCTGCGCAATCGATCAAAGATCGTCGCCAGGTGGTGCGCAGTCTGAAAGATCGGCTGCGTACCAGCTTTAATGTTTCCGTTGCTGAACTCGACAGCGCTGAACTCTGGAACCGCGCCACTATTGGAGTAGTTAGCATCTCCCATTCTCGCGACTATCTCGACGGGCAAATGAAGAATGTGGAGCGTGCCGCCACCCGCATCGCGAACAATCACGGCGCGGAGATCGCCGATTCGTTCGTGGAGTACTACTGAGTTCGCGAAAACTTCCTCGTGACTTTCGCCACTCCTCTAAGCTGTTGTTACCGTCGTACTTACCAAAATTCACCAGAACAGGTGGACAATGTCCTAATCCGGCGCAACACCTGCAACCTTTTTTCTGGTATTCTCAACCGTTTTACCTGAGGTGGAGTGTTGGAGAAGCGCGGGCTCAAGCATCATCGTGGCCGGGTCGGCGAAGCCCTTCGCGAAGAGATTGAAACTCTGGTTGAGGGCGAGCTCGCGGATCCGCGCGTCGGATTGGTGAGCGTAACTGCAGTTCATGTTGCCGATGACGGACGCTCTGCCGAAGTCTGGGTGAACGTCGAAGGCGACGATACCGAAGCCGATCGCAGTCTCGACGGACTGGAAGCCGCGAAGGAATATATTCGCCACGAACTAGTAGAGCGGTTGCGAATTCGTCGAGCGCCCGAGCTTTATTTCCGGCTCGATCGCGCCGAGCAGGATAAGGCTCGAGTCGAGGAACTATTGGAGCGGGCCAAGAAAAGAAACAAGGCCCGTAAGGAAGCACGTGGAGACCAGGCGTAACGACATGCTCCAGGACGTACTGAGGCAGATCGGACAGCACAAACGATTTGTGCTGACGTCCCACGCACGTCCCGACGGTGATGCGGTCGGTTCCGCTCTGGCCTGTTGCCAGGTGCTCCGCGAAATGGGGAAGCAGGCCGACGTCGTACTGCACGACGGTGTGCCGCGCATCTACAAGTCGCTTCCGTTCGCCGATCAGGTGCTCCAATCCAGTCGAGTCATGGGTAGCTACGAAGCCGCAATCATTCTGGAATGCGACAGCATTCACCGCACCAGGCTTGAGGGCCTCGAAGACCGCTTCCTCATCAGCATCGATCACCACCTCAGTGGACGCCCCTTTGCTCACGTGAACTGGATCGACCCGCACGCCGTCGCGACTGCGGAAATGGTTTTTCGTCTGGCCCGCGAAGCCGGGGTTAAGTTTTCTGCCGAAATCGCTACCTGTCTCTACACCGCACTAATGACCGACACCGGTTCGTTCATGTTTCAGGGTACGAACGAGAACACATTCGCGCTAGCGCGGGAGCTTGTTCTGGCGGGCGCTGATGCGGCACACTGCGCTCGCGGAATCTATTTTGCCCACTCTGAGGCCAAGTTGCGATTGCTCGGCGAGGCTCTACGGAATCTGCATCGTGAGGGTCACATCGGCTACTTCTGGGTTACGCGCAAGCAGATGGAGCGGTGCAATGCCCTCGACGAAGATTGCGAGGGACTGGTCAATTACGTTCTCTCCATTGGCGGTATCGAAGTGGCCGCCTTCTTCCGTGAAATGGCAGATGGGCGCTATCGCGTCAGCCTCCGCAGCAAGGGCAAGGTGGATGTCGCACACGTGGCCGAGAGCTTTGGCGGCGGAGGCCACGAGTGCGCCAGCGGCTGCTCCCTCGACGGCCCCTTAGCCGACGCAGTCCGCGCCGTAATTCTCCAAGTAGGCCGTGGACCTTCCGTACAATAACCATTCGATTTCAATCGATTCTCGATACTTCCCGGAATTAGCTCGCGCAGGTTCTCAACGAACTCTGCGGCAGTTCTCAGCACACTCGGCGGTGAAGAGGTTTTTACTGGACGAGGTGTGGCAAAACCATTCTTTGTACGGCATCCGATCCTAGATGAGAGAATGAAGCAACGTCAGGCACCGCGACGCGGTTCTAACTGTGAGTCGGAAGTGTCCGGCGAAACGGGTTTAGCGGGTTCCCACGAACTTTCCGCGCGATGTAACGTCTATTCGGGGTGCGCACACGTTTGTGAATCTCAGGGGACAACATGGCCAATGAGACACGGAACATAACAGCCGGTTCTTCGTTTTTGTCATTTGAAGCGATCTGGCGCGATATTCGCTTTGCCGTACGGTCGCTGCTGAAGTCTCCGGGATTCACAGTGATCGCGATCCTTGTGATTGCCGTCGGGATCGGCGCAAATACCGCCGTCTTCTCCGTCATCAATACCGTCCTCCTCAAGCCGCTCACTTATCCCGATCCGCAATCGCTGGTGCAGTTGATGAACACCGGTGATGACTCCGACACCTTTGCCAGCGTCCCCAAGTTCAACATCTGGCAACAGCAGAAGAGCATTTTTCAGCACATTGCGGCTTACGACAGCGGCGGCGCTGGATTGAACCTCACCGGCAACGATCAGCCGGAGCAGATTCAAGGCGTGCATGTCAGTGCGGACTATTTTGCAACTCTCGGCGCACCTGTGATTGCCGGACGGACTTTCACCGCTGCGGAAGACAGCCCTCACGGTGGAAACGTGGCAGTGCTCAGTTACGGACTCTGGAAGCGCCGGTTTGGTGGAGATCGGAGCATTATTGGCAGAAATGTCCAACTCAATGGACAGCCCTATGAAGTGGTAGGCGTGATCGGCCGCGAGTTTGTAACCAATAATCCTGCGGATCTCTGGTTGCCGTTTCAGTTTGAACTCACTTCGACGAATCCGGCCAACTACTTCGAGGTCGTTGCGCGGCTGAAGCCTGGCATCACAGTGCCAATGGCCAACGCACAGTTGAAGCTGGCCGAAGATCAATTCCGCAAGACATATCAGGGCAGGCTTGGGCCGAACAATGGCTTCGGAGTCATCCTGTTGCAGGAAGAAATGGTTCGCGATACGCGATCGTCACTTTACGTCCTGCTTGGCGCAGTTGGACTTGTGCTGTTGATCGCCTGCGCGAACGTCGCAAACCTGTTGCTGATTCGTGCCACGGCGCGTAAACGGGAACTCGCCACGCGCTCTGCGCTTGGCGCTGGACGCTGGCACATCGTTCGCCAGTTGCTCACTGAGAGCCTGGTCATTTCATTCACCGGCGGTACGCTCGGACTCCTCCTTGGATTTGCGGGCGTTCGATTCCTCTTGGCGATCAATCCCGGCAGCATCCCGCGCATCGGCGAAAACGGATCGGCGGTTACGGTCGATTTGAATGTGCTTCTATTCACTCTCGCGGTTTCTGTCCTAACCGGAATTTTGTTTGGTCTGGTTCCAGCCATCAGTTCCTCGCGCAAGAACCTCGCAGCCGTTTTGAACGAGAGCAGCAATCGCGGAGGAGTAGGCCTTCGTAGCGGAAAGACTCGTTCCGTTCTTGTAGTGACTGAGATGGCCCTTGCTCTAATACTCGTGATCGGCGCAGCACTCCTGATTCGTACTTTTATGAAGTTGCAGTCGGTCGATCCGGGCTTTGACTCGCACAATGTGCTCACCATGGCCATGTCGATCAGCGGAGATCGATTTCTCAAAACCAGCGGCGTCGCGCAGGTCATTCGCGATGGCACTGAGCGGATCAATGCCGTTCCCGGTGTCACGGCAAGTGCTGCCGCCTGCTGTCTTCCTCTGCAGGGCGGTTTTGGACTGCCTTTCAACATCGTAGGCCGCGCAAATGGCAACAATCCCACGACTGGCGGGGCAGAGTACATGACGGTCTCATGGAGCTACTTTGATGTATACAAGGTGCCCACACTCCGCGGCCGGCACTTCACCGAAAACGACAACGGTGCCGCTCCCGGCGTTGTCATCATCAATGAGACGATGGCAAAACAGTTTTGGCCCAAGAGTGATCCACTGAACGATCGCCTTGAGGTTGGAGCGGGCATGGGCCAAGTCTTTGCCGAGCCACCGAGGCAGATCATCGGCGTTGTCGGAGATATGCGTGATGGTGGGCTCGATCAGGATCCCGGGCCGACCATGTATACGCCTGTGGCGCAGATGCCAGACAAGGTTACGGAGCTTAATTCGCGCATCGCGCCATTGTGGTGGATCGTGCGCACGCGCATGGAGCCGCACGCCCTCACGCCGGCTGTGACCAAGGCGATCCGCGAAGCCACGGGCGGCCTGCCAGTGGCGCACATTCGCAGCATGGACGAGATCGTCGTCGTCACGACCTCGCGCCAACGTTTCAACATGCTGCTACTGTCGGTCTTCGGCGGGTCAGCTCTACTGATGGCGGCAATCGGCATCTATGGACTCATGGCGTACTCAGTGCAGCAGCGGACGCAAGAGCTCGGCGTACGAATGGCACTTGGAGCGCAAGCTTCCAATATTCGCAACATGGTCATTCGCCAGGGAATGCTGCTCGCGGGAATTGGCCTCGTGATTGGCATTGCCGGAGCATTCTGGCTAACGAAGTTTCTGACAGGGTTCCTGTTCGGAATAACAAAGTGGGATCCACTCGCATTCATCCTGACGCCGGTCTTCCTCTGCGCAGTGGCCCTCCTGGCAGTCTGGCTGCCAGCGAAAAAAGCAACCCGAGTCGACCCGATGTCAGCGCTCCGCTTTGAGTGACGCAGAACGCGCCGACGAAAAGCCCCAATTTGAACTCACGCTGCGCTGACCTGTCAGGGCTCGCGCCGATACCGTAGCGATATCTCGCGCAGCAAAAAACCCTCCCGCTGGGACCGGGAGGGTTCTCAAATGGTTCGCAGATATTATGCGCGGACTACGTTTGCCGCTTGGAATCCCTTGGGGCCCTTGAGCAGGTCAAACTCGACGGTTTCACCCTCGTTGAGCGTGCGGTAGCCGTTTTCCTGGATTGCGGAGAAGTGTACGAACACATCTTCTCCTGTCGAGCGTTGGATAAATCCGTATCCTTTCGCTCCATTGAACCACTTCACTGTACCTTTCTCTCTCACGGGAACTACTCCTTTCACCAATCGCGAAGAATGATTCTCCAGATTCTCGGATTGCGCCCCGGCGAACCGGGGCCCCCCTCGAAGAAGCCGGCAGAATTGTTTGCGGTTGCGTCTTACGAGCAGAGAGGAATTACTTCCAAAAAGGAAAAGACTCCTTATCCCCGAGCAGTGAGTTTCTGCCGCGGGAACCTCAGGAGTCCGACAATTTGGCGCGTTTCCACCACACCCAACAAACGTCAACCAACCTCTGGTCTCACCACCGGACCAAGTTCCCGGTGTTGAGCAACAGATAATAAGCAGTATTGAAACGTTTCGCAAGAGAAATTAGATAGGAATCGGAAGTATGACTGTTGGTCATAATTTATAACTTTAACTAAGATTAAGAAATAAGTCCGTGACCGCGTATCGAAACTTTCGTTCCCCGCCCTCGCCTTTACCCCGTCATCTGTCTGATACGATTTAACTTCCCTGTGGTCACACCTCCCATTTCGCTACCACCCGCTGCGCAGGACGCGAAGCCGCCGAAACCTGCTCCGCCCGCGGCCCGCAAGCCCCCAAGCCTGCTTGTCTCTACCGTGAGATATCTGTTGCGCACCGAGGTCCACACGTTTGCCTTCTCGGTCGCCGCCAACGCGATCCTCTCTTTCTTTCCTTTCGTTGTCCTGATGATGACGCTGATCCGGCGCGTCTTCCATTCGCGAGTGATGTATGACGTGGTGCTTGAATTGCTGCGCGACTATCTCCCCGCCGGCCAGGACTTCGTCATTCGCAACCTCAATTCGATGGTCAATTCCCGGCAGCGCGTGCAAGTCGTCTCGTTAGTGATTCTCCTGATCACTTCTTCAGGAGTCTTTCTTCCTCTGGAAGTCGCGTTGAATCGCATCTGGCGCTTCGAGACCAACCGTTCCTACCTTGGAAATCAGCTCGTGTCTTTCGGACTCGCATTCGCCTGTGGCGCATTAGCGCTTATCTCGATCGGCCTCACGGCAGGACCGGTAGCGTTCATGGAATTCCTGTTACGAGGTTACGGCAGCGGATTCGTTCGAGTCGTAGGATTTCTGGTGATGAAGGTTTTCGCCATCGCAGCCAGTATTGCGATCTTCTTCCTTATTTATTGGATTTTGCCCAATGGAAAGGTTCCAGTACGCACCGTGCTACCAGTCGCCATCATCATGGGACTTCTTTCTGAAGCACTCAAGTACGCATACATCCTCGCGCTTCCATGGTTGAATTTTCAGGAAGTGTACGGTCCGTTCGCGCTCTCGGTAACGATGATGTTCTGGGCGTTTCTATCGGGGCTATTGTTACTCGCAGGCGCAAACCTTTCAGCCGAAGAACATCTGCGCGGCAGTTTCTAAAAAAGAAAGCAGAAGCAAGACGATCTTACTTCTGCCTTCTGACTTCTCTCATTTCTTCTGCTCACCGATCGAAATCAACTCGACATCGAAGATGAGAGTTTCGCCGGGACCAATATCCGTACCCGCGCCTCGATCTCCATACGCGAGGTCGGGGGGAATGAAGAGCTGCCACTTCGATCCCACCGGCATCAACTGCAGCGCTTCCGTCCAGCCTTTAATCACACCTCCAACTGGGAATGAAACCGGCTGACCGCGCTTGTAGGAACTGTCGAATTCTTTGCCGTTGATCAGCGTGCCACGATAGTTCACGGTTACGGTGTCATTCGCAGTAGGCTTGGGACCCGTGCCCTCGGTGACAACCTTGTACTGCAATCCATCCGGAAGCGTTTGCACTCCCGGCTTCGACTTGTTGGCTGCAAGGAACTCTTCGCCTTCTTTGCGCGCGACAGCGCCTTCCTGGTGAGCCTTGGCTTCCTGTGCGCCTTGCACTTGAGTTCTGAGTTGCGTCAAGGCGGAGCGCATTTCGTCTTCGGTCATTGCGGTTTTGCCCGTGCCGATCGCATCGCGCAGCCCGCGGGAAACGAGCGTAGGATCGACCGCCGCTCCAACTCCTTGCCTCTTCAGTCCGGTTCCAATGCTCATTCCAAGCGCATAGCTGTTTTTCTCTTTCTGTGTTTTCAGCGTGAGAGCGCTTCCCGTCTTGGCCGTTGAGGTTGTCGTCTTTTTCGCAGGGGCCTTCGCGGCTCCTGAGGTGCTTGATTGTGCGGAACTCGATTGCGCAGGCTTGGATGTCGTGCCTGCAGAACTGTCTTGCGCCGCGGACGAACCCAGAAGCAGCGTTCCGGCGGCGATCAATGGAAATAATGTGGCTGTGAGCATTCTTTGCATAGGTTTCATTGTCCCATTCCGCGCGAGAGATGAGCAAACGTGAGGTCACCAGCGAGTCACCTTGGTAACGATCCACCATTTCCGCGGCCCGGCTCTAAGTTGAATTTCACATCATCGAACTGTGGAGAGCGAATGCTGAATTGCAAATTTACATCGCTCATGGTGGAGGAAACGACGTAAGGAAATAAGAGACATCGTTTTTGCAGTTGAAACCACTCCATCCGGGCATCAGATCGCCAAGGCTCTGTTGGATAGCAGTGGCAATCCGCCCGGAGCCGGAGCGTTATTCGGCCTCGCGTTCGTCACAGGTCAAGGTCTTTATTATGTGGACGACGCGACCAACACATTGAACCTGGCACATTGATTTAGCAGATTCCCACCCTTTGCAAGACAAAGGGAGTATGCGAGGAGTGGGCACTGCCAAGTCAGATCTCAATGCGAACTTCCCCACTTCTGCCGAAACGCTGGCAGAAATGGGGCTGGCTCGCTGTATCAATAAAAGTCAGGTTTGTGTTGGCCAGTGGTTCACTACCCTTTCCTCGTTCTGTCAACCCTGACAGTTCTGCTCCTGGCAAAAACGCGGGAGCGTATTTCCAGGACGATGATGCTGATCGACTGGGCCCGGGGACATTCACCAGTTTCTGAGCGAAGGTCTCTTCTTACAAGAATTCCCCAGGATTTCCGAGCGTGTCCCGCGAGGGGCTAAGTTCCTCTTCCCAGGCCGAGTCAATCACGGCAATCCGACGCAATTCAATCCACTGCCAGGAGGCTGAGCCTCAATGTACCTGCTGCGTGGTTTTCCTTCAGTGTGCTTAATGTGTCTTACCGCGACATTTGGATTTGCGCAGGCGTCCCATGGCCCTGCGCAGCAACCGAAGCTTGGTTTGGTCCTGGAGGGTGGAGGTGCGCTGGGCCTGGCGCATATCGGCGTTATCCAATACCTGGAAGAGCACCGAATTCCGGTGAACTACATTGCTGGTACCAGCATGGGTGGACTGGTAGGAGGGGTATACGCGACCGGCCGGAACGCTGCGGAACTACGGAACGTAGTGCAGGGCATCAAGTGGGATCAAGTCATCAGCGGTCAATCGACTTTTGACGATCTCTCCTTTCGCCGGAAACAGGATGCGCGCGACTATCCCAGCACGCTGGAGTTCGGCCTTCATCAGGGATTGCAGTTTCCGTCCGGATTCAATTCCGGGCAGCAGGTTGATCTCATCCTCGACCGCATCGCATTGCCCTACTCGCAGATCAAAAGTTTCGACGAACTGCCGATTCCCTTTGCGTGCGTTGCTACCGACCTCGTCACCAGCAGCGAGCATGTCTTCCGAAGCGGACCGCTCGACATCGCGCTGCGCTCGACCATGTCGCTGCCAGGGATCTTCAGTCCGGTTCGGTATGAAGGCCACGTCTACGTTGATGGAGGACTGCTGAACAATTTTCCTGTTAGCGTTGCCAAGCAAATGGGCGCCGACATTGTTCTCGGTATCCATCTTCAGGTGGCGCCGCTGAAGTCCGACGTGCCTCTCTCCAGCTTCAGGGTGTTGGGTCAATCGATTGAGGCGGTCATTGCGGCGAACGAGCGCGAAGCCATGAAGAGCGCCGACATTGTGATCTCGGTTCCGCTGCAAGACTTTACTTCGATGGACTACAACAAGGCGGACTCGATCATCAAAGCTGGATATGATGCGGCGGCCGCAAATTCCGAAAAGCTCTCAAAGCTTTCGGTAGACGAAGAGACCTGGAGCGCGTACTTGGCTGAACGCAGTGGCCGGCTTGTCCAGACGCCGACGCCGCAATTTGTGAACGTCACTGGAATAAGTCCTGAGATTGCGCATCCGATGGCTAAACAAATGTCGGATTTGGCCAAACAGCCCGTTGACTCAGCCAAGGTCGATCACGAAATTTTAGAACTAAATGGCACAGGCCCATTCTCCAGTTTGAATTACTCAATGGTGGAGCGAAATGGAGAACCAGGCTTGCAAGTGGAAGCCCAGCAAAAACCTTATTCCCCGCCGATTGTCCGACCTCTCATTGTGATCGATGGATCGGACTATAACGACGTTTTCTTCAGCCTCGGAGCACGGATCACGTTTCTTAATTTCGGCGGGTATCGTAGGGAGTTACGCAATGACGTGATGGTCGGTTCGCAATATGAAATCGCGAGCGAATACTACCGCCCGTTTACTCCTGACAGCAACTGGTTTGTGGCGCCTCGAGTTGGGATCAACAGTGTGCAATATCCGCTTTATAACCAGAGCAACCTGCTCGCCCTGTACAGAAACCGCTCCGCATTGGGCGGCTTTGATTTGGGCTATGGGTTCGGTCGGACTGGCGAACTGCGCATTGGATATGAAGGAGGCTATCTACATCTGTCTCCGCAGATTGGCAATGATGCGGAATTGCCCACCGTTTCGGGACCGACGGGCGACGTGAAATTGCAGTACGTACTCAACAAGCTGGACGATCCCATCGTCCCTCGCAGCGGAAACTTCGTGAAAGCCTATACCAAGTACTTCAATGCCAACCCCGCGGCACCGCAGGGATTTCCAGTCTCGGAGTTGGAACTCCAGAATTTCTGGCGTATCAGCAATCCGTCTTCGCTATTTCTGAATGGTTATGGTGGAACAAGCTATGGCTACAAGACGGGGATTCCGGCGTTTGCACTCGGGGGCACCACGCGCTTTGTGGCATTTGGCCAGAATGAACTGCTGACGAATCAATACTTCATGTTCCAGACGGGATATATCCGGAAATTGCTGCAAATGCCACCATTGCTCGGCAGTACCATCGATTTCCTGGGCATGTTCGAAACCGGAAAGACCTACCAGCTTCCTATTGGGCCCAAACCGCCGGACTTGCCGGGAGATGTCGCCGGCGCCCTCATCGTAAACACCCTATTCGGACCAGTAGAAATCGGAGGCGCCGTCGGGGACTACGGGCATGCGAAGTTCTTTTTCCAGGTCGGCAGAATATTTTGACAAGTATTGAAATTTCGTCTGTCCTGTCCATTGATGAACGAGGGTGTTCGGGTTCGAACAGGAGGAGCGGACCATTTACTCTGTGATGGCCATCAGTTCTGCTAAACCTTCTATATTCAACTTAGACCGAGCCAAATGCCGACTCCGTGTGGATCGTGAATTGCTTCACAGTTATTACTCGGCAAGCTGCACAAGCCACCACAGAACACGCATGACCACGCTCATCCATGACTTCCGATATGCCCTCCGGCAACTCAAGAAAACCAGCGGCCTGACGGCGATTTGCGTCCTGACCCTCGGCCTCGGCATTGGCGCTAATACAGCCGTCTTCAGCGTGATGAACGCAGTTCTGCTGAAATCGTTGCCGGTTGCTGATGCCAATCAGGTCGTTTATCTCAACACCTCCGACTCGCCCAGGCGAACTGGTACGGTCGACTCCCACGAGACCTTCCCCTACTCGGTTTATGACGCACTCCACAATCAGCACGGGCCGCTCTCGCAGGTCATCGCATACGTTCCGCTCTCCGGGAACAAGGTCGCCGTGCGGTACGGATCGCAGCCCGAAGAAGCCGACGGTGACATGGTCAGTGGAACATTCTTTTCCGGTCTTGGCCTGAAGTTTGCCCGCGGCCACGGCTTGACCGAGCAGGACGAAGCGCAACACGCTCCCATCGCTGTGATCAGCTACAACTATTGGAACCGGCGTTTCGGAAAAGATCCTGACATTCTTGGGAAAACGCTTTTCGTGAATGGCGTGCCCCTCACCATTGTCGGCGTCTCCGCTGAAGGTTTTGAAGGTCTCGAGCCAGGCGGCTCAACTGATTTCTGGATTCCGCTGCAGAGCCGCGCGGAGCTCAACGCCTGGGGCAATCCTCCGGAGAATGGCAAAACCTATATCAACAATCCGACGTGGTGGTGCCTCCGTCTGGTCGGACGCCTTGCTCCCGCCGTCAGCAAAGCTCAGGCCGTTGCCCGTCTGCAGCCCTTATTTCAGACAGCCGCCTACATCGGACTCGGTTCTCCGCTCCCAGGCGAAGTACCGCCCACAATTTCACTTCAGGACGCAAAAAGCTTTCCCGGATACGAAACGGAATATGGCCATCCTTTGAAGATGATGATGACGATGGTCGGCTTCGTGCTGTTGATCGCGCTGAGCAATGTCGCCATGCTGCTCATGGCCCGCAACGCAGCGCGGCAGCGCGAATTCTCCCTGCGCGTCGCGCTCGGTTCGGGCCGCTGGCAACTTTTCCGCCAGCTTCTCACTGAAAGCCTGTTGCTGGTCCTGGCAGGCGGCGTCGCTGCGTGGTTTTTCGCCAAGGTGGCAACCAACGCGCTCGCGCAGTGGGCAAACATCGAGGCCACGTTGGCTCCGGATCACACGGTCCTCGGCTTTACCCTCGCAGTTCTGATTGCGGCAACGCTTCTTCTCGGCGTAGCACCGCTTCGCATCGCTCTCGCTGCCGGGCCGGCCCTTGTGCTCAAGACTTCTTCGGCAACCTCATATACTGATCGCAGTATCGCCCGCACCAGCCGAACGATTGTCGCTTTACAGATGGCACTGGGAGTGGTTCTGTTGGTCGGAGGAGCACTTCTTGTTCGCACCCTCCGGAATCTTGAGAACACTCCGCTCGGCCTGCGGGTCGACGGACTTGTCGTCTTCGGCGTCAAGCCGCAGAGCTTCCACTCGATTCCCGAAAGCATCTCGTTTTATCAGGAGCTCATGCGAAAGTTACGAGCGCTGCCCGGTGTCGAATCCGCCACTGTGATGGAAGAGCGCATCGGAGCCTGGTGGTCTGATAACAGCGCCATGATGGTGGATGGCAAGCTTCCCGATGGTCACGGCTCGTCTACAACCGTCCGTAGCAATGTCGTGGGCGCCGATTTTTTTCACACGCTCGGAGTGCCGATCCTTGAAGGCCGCGATTTCGAAGACTCCGACACTGCCAGTTCTCCGCACGTTGGCATCGTCAACGAACTCTTTGCCCAGCGTTTCCTGCCGAATCAGAATCCGATCGGCCATGTCATCGGGACCGACGATGACCAATACAAGATGACGATCGTCGGCGTGGTGAAGAATCACAAATACCGCAGCATCGATGAAGAACCCATTCCGATGGCGTGGTACATGTATGCGCAGATTCCGCTGCTCGCGAAAATGGATGTCGAACTGAGGGTCAAAGGGGAGCCTCTCAGCATTCTGCCCTCGGTGCGAAAGGTCGTGCAGCAGATTGATCCGAACCTGCCGTTGATCCAGCCCATGACGCAGCGCGAGCAGTACGACACAACAATCTCCCGACAGCTACTGTTTGCCCGCCTCGCGGGATTTTTCGCGATCCTCGCCGTCGTTTTGGTTGCAACAGGGCTATATGGAACTCTCGTCTATCGCGTCAACAATCGCACCATCGAGATCGGCGTCCGCATGGCCGTAGGCGCGCGGCGTTCACAGGTGGTATGGATGGTGTTCCGCGACAGCCTGATCCTGACCGCTATCGGCGCGATGATCGGAGTGCCCTTAGCCCTTCTCACGGGAAGAGCTCTGGCTTCTGCGCTCTATGACGTGAAGCCAAACGATCTGGGTAGCGTCGTATTTGCTCTGGTAGGCATTGCACTGGTCGCGATCGGCGCAAGCCTGATTCCAGCCCGCCGCGCCGCCGGAATCGATCCGCTGACTGCCCTTCGCTCTGAATAGGGAGCTCGTGCGGCGACGGACGCCTTCGACCGTTCAGCCGCCTCGGAGCAACCCCTAATAGTAGCGGCTGCTCTGAGCGGGAAATGAAAGTTTGGCGAGGAGATCCGTACCTGCCGGATCTCCTCTGACCCTTTACTCGCAAACGTCGTTACTGGACGAACGAAACGCCGTCGAGTGAAGTGAAGCACTGGGCGTTGCTGAAGGAAGTCTCAGCCTGAACGATCACGACGCCACTGGTCTCGATGATAAGCCGCCCCTTGGTCGCGTTGCAGAGATCAACGTTGACGTAAACATTGGTATTTGGACGGAACCTCGGTCCCAAAGTAAACGGTTGTGTGTTGGTGCCGCTCGTGGCAATGGCACCCTTGAAATACACACTCCCCCATGCATTTGCTGCTGCGGCAACGCTTGTGCTGAACGGGCCGTTGGTCCAGCCGTTCTGCAGTGTAAGACCCGAGTAACCGGTAGGAGTTGTTGCATACCACGCACCGTCGAGTGATGTGAAGCACTGGGCGTTGCTGAACGTTCCGCCCTCGGCCTCAACGTCAACAACGCCGGCAGTCGTAATATGCAGCCGCCCATTGTGGGCGTTACACAAATCGACCGGAATGTAGACATCGGTCTTTGGACGCGCCGATGTGGGCACCGTGAATGCCACTGGATTGGTTCCGGTCGTGGACATGGCGCCCTTGAAGTGGACTCCTCCAGAGATGACCCGAATCGCGGGAGTACTGGTGCCAAAAGGGGCGCCAGTCCAGCCGTTGACCAGCGTCAGATTGGTGTACCCGGTGGAGTTCAGCGCGAATTGAGCGCCGTCGAGCGACGTGAAGCACTGAGCATTGGTGAACGAGGTCTCTGCCTGGACCGTCACGGCACCAGTGGACTGAATGATGAGCCGTCCCTTGGTTGCATTGCACATGTCGACGGGGACGTACACAGTGGTTGAGGGACTGAGCGCCGCAGGCAGCGTGAACGCCAAGCCGGTTGTCCCTCCCTCGATTGATCCTCTGAACTGGACGATGCCATTGGATTCCTGCACCATCGCATGGCTGGTGGTGAATCCAGCATCGAACCAGCCATTTTGAAGGACCAACTGCGTTGGACCAGAAAACTGGGCGGCAGCCAACGTGCTGGCGAAAGTGACACAAGTTACGAGCAGGAGTGCGCCCAGCAGCATTCCGAACGCGCGTCGGATAATGCAGGGCATTTGCGCAAACAATTCAGATTTGTTCATAACTTTCCTCCTAAATGTTGTCATGTGTTTTCATCGACCTTTATGCCTTTGAGATAGCCGCTCTTCGTACTGCAGTACTCGTCTGGAACGCGCATCGGCAGACGCGGGTCATGTCGCACAAAAGACGCGTTAGGGGGATTGTTAAATAGCAACACACACGAAGTATGTTGAGGCTGCGCTGAAAGGTGCACTCCAGTCTGATCGCACACAAGCTTTGGTGACCTTTTCGCAGTCCGCACACTGCGCGCAGGATACTGTCACAGCCCGTCTCCGGCGGGGGCGTTCTTCGCCGCACAATGCCGTACTAATTTTGACTAACGGCTAACGAAGTTTTGGTTTCGTTGTAGGCGCTCTCTGGGCTGCTACTCGACGAACCAACGAGGGCAATGGAAATCGCAAGTATCCCCAGATACTACGACCGTCCAACGGAATTACACCAAGGAAGGGGCCCCAAAAACTAGTTTGGAACATACGCGGGTAAGATAGCCCTGTCAACGTGAAAAATTTTGCAACGGTGCGTTCCGGGCTTGTTTTCTTATGCCTCAGGAAATCCTACTGAGAGGCGCAATTTTTCGGTCCCGAGGTGATACGGCCGCATGCTGAGAATCACTACCGTTAGGGCCTTCTTCGGCTGTGGTACACTCCGCGCGTAAATCGTTTCAACCTGTCAGGAAGAAAACCAAATGATGCTACGTCGAATTCCTATGTCTGCGGTCGGAATGGTATGCGCTCTTTTGTCGATATTCGCAAGCGGACAACAGCCGTTGCCAACTCCACGGGCGATCATTGTCGATGATGAGTTCAACATCAAGAATGTCGATGATCCGCAGATCAGCGCCGATGGAGCTTGGGTCGCGTACACCGTCGAAACTGAAGCCCTAAAAACAGACAAGAGTCATACGCAGATTTGGATGGTCCCATCAGCCGGAGGCGACGCGGTCGCGATGACTGTTGACGACGAAACCTCTACGCATCCGCGGTGGAGTCCAGATGGAAAATATCTCGCCTTCTTATCTGGCCGGAACGATGGCAAGACGCAGATCTACCTGCTAAACCGGCAAGGCGGCGAGGCGCAGAAGATGACGGATACCGTGCAGGACGTGGAGGATTTTGCATGGTCGCCTGACAGCAAGAAGATGGTGCTTGTTCTGCGCGACCCGAAGCCCGAAGAAGTAGAAGAAGCAAAGGAAAAGTCGAAGGACGATTCCGGCGACGACAGCACCGACAAAGGTTCCGATTCGAAGAAGAGCAAAACGCCGAAGCCCTACGTCGTAGACCGCTATCTGTTCAAGGTGGATGAAGTTGGCTATCTCGATCGCCGGCGCACTCATTTATATGTGTTCGACATTGCAACAAAGAAGATGACGCAGGTGACCTCAGGAGACTTTGATGATCAGTCGCCGGCGTGGTCTCCGGATGGAAAGTGGCTGGCATTTTCGAGCAAGCGAACATTGCCTGATCCGGACCGGAACTACGATAGCAACATTTTCGTTGTGGCCGCGGACAACACGGACAAAGGCGAGCACCTGACGCAGATCACGACCAATGCCGGAGCGGAAGCAGAGCCAGCATGGTCTTCGGATGGAAAGTGGATCACTTATGTGACGCAGCTCGATCCCAAACTGCTGGACTACGCGACGAAGCATGTGGCGATTTCTCCGGCAACCGGGGGTGCGGCGAAGGTGTTGACGAAGGTATTCGACAGGATGGCGAGCACTCCGCGATTTTCGCCGGATGGAAAGTTCATTTACTTCATCGCCGATGACGATGGAACGCAGAACCTCTGCAAAGTTCCCGTCGCTGGCGGTGATGTCTCTCGCGTCATTAGCGGACGGTTGATGCTTTATGCCTACACTGTCGCAAAGAACGGAGCAGTCGCTGCGGCGATCACAAGGCCTGAGCGTCCGGTGGAAGTTTTCACCTTGAATGCAGATGGAGGTGAGCCGAAACGCATCACGCAAACGAACGATGCATTGATGGCGCAGTTAAAGCTGACGATGCCTGAGTACGTGAGCTTTAAGAGCAAAGATGGAACACTCGTTCACGGGTATCTCTACAAGCCGCTAGACTATGTTGCAGGGAAGAAATATCCGGCGATCTTGCGGCCACATGGAGGTCCAGTGTGGTCGTATTACGCGGAGTTTACGCATCTCGCACAGCTGTTCGCGGCGAATGGATACGTGGTGCTGTTTCCGAATCCGCGCGGCTCGACCGGACGCGGCGAGGATTACGCCAAAGCGATTTTTGCCGATTGGGGGAATAAAGATTTCCAGGACGACATGGCAATGGTGGATTACGCGATCGCGCAAGGCTTGGCTGATCCGGAGAAGTTAGGCGTTGGCGGTTGGTCGTACGGCGGAATTTCGACAGACTTTATCATCACCCAAACGACGCGCTTCAAGGCGGCAATCTCAGGCGCTGGCGCGACCAAGTTCGATTCCATGTACGGACATGATCAGTACGTGCTGGATTACGAGACGGAACTGGGACGTCCGTGGGAGAAGCGTGATGTGTGGGACCACGTGTCGATGTACTGGAAAGTCGCGAATGTCACGACGCCAACTCTGTTCATGGGAGGAGAGGTGGATTGGAATGTCCCGATCCTGGGCGGCGAGCAGATGTATCAGTCGTTGAAGAGTCTTGGCAAAGAGACCGAGTTGGTGGTTTATCCCGGCGAATATCACGGATTCAAAACGCCAACACATCTGAAGGATCGCCTGGAGCGCTACCTGTCGTGGTACGCGCATTATGTGAAAGCGGATGGTACGCCAGCGCGGCCGCAGCAGAAGAAGGACGAAAGCAAAAAGTAGTTCCGAATTGGGAATTGCATTGGTTTGGGGGTATCCCCCCTCCCCCTCGGTCTATTGGAATCATCAACTTAGCGGGAAATCTCGGGAAAAATCTTTGGGCTCAGTAACTTGCGGGCAAAATCTTCAAAACATTGGGCTTCGGGCTTCTGGTTCCGGGCTTCAGGGAAAGCTTTTACCACAGAGAACACAGAGAGCCACAGAGAAAACCGCGCTCCGCAGCGTTTGATCGGTACTCCCGCCATATCGGGGTTTTCAAAGATCGGTTGATTTTGTTTGAGGATTTAACCGCGTACTGAGTACTGGTTTCAATCCCGAAAACGAAGCCCCCATCGAACTGTGGGTCCGTGGAGGCTAGCCACAAACTGCGGCTAAACTACTCTCTCAAAAAATGGCTGGGATTTCCGTGAGGGCAGTCACGGAATAAGGTGACCGGCAACACGAGGGAAGGAGTGTAATCGGGCACAGGCTACAGGGTCCAACCGGAGCTTGCCCGGAATGCGGGGCCCGTACATTAAGGAATTTCCCTGATCGCCGTACATTCCGGGCATCCGCAGACTACGGCAACGATCGTGGCTGATTTCCTGAGAGCTGCGTATTCACGAAATAACCAGAGCAAGTCAAAATCGCACCATGAAAAGCGCGTATGTCGTAAGAGAACTGGTATCTGTGGCCGCTGGGGAAAGAGACTTCCTCACTCATTATGAGCTGGGCACATTTCCGAGCTACGAAGAGGCCAACAAGTGCGCCCTCGCGACGAAGAACCCCAGATGCTTTCCGCAGCAAGACGATTTTTTGAAGCAGCATGAGGTTGCGAGGTCGTGATCGCCGGAAAGGCGCGAGCCACTAAACTGCTTGTCCTGGTGGCGATTGCGCTGGCGGTTCTCGCGTATTTGGTCATACGTGCCGCCGAAGCGCCCAAATCCCATGAATTACCCAATCCCCCGCTGCACACTCACAATTATTTTCCGGGCGAGCTACCGATGGCGTGTAATTCAGGAACTCAATCACACAAGCAGCCCCTACTGGGCGGGTGACAGCGCGGCTTCGGCTAGCTTCAGGCGCTTCGCGACTATTGCTGCATCGCCGACCTGGAAGCTGTTGGGGGCGCTGTGGTTGGGATGGTCGATTCGATGCCAGGCGGTCAGGCTCAGTTCGTACTGGGAGCGGGCTTCGTCCCAGTTGGAGCGACGCGATGCGGCAGACTGTCCGGCTTCCTGAGCCTTTCTGGCACTGAGATCCCCGAGGCCGGAGTGGGCGTCAGCGGCGACATAGATTGCGTCAAGGTTCGCGGGAATCAAAGGTTCAGCGATCGTCAATGCCTGCTGAAAATATTCGAGGGCTGCCTGATCGTGATCGGCCTTGAAGGAAGCCTCTCCGAGTTTTACATCGGCGGAGGCGACATTTACCACTTCTCCGGCTCCCGCTTTGAACAATGATTCATAAATCGATTTGCCGCGCTGAATTTCCGCGATAGCCGACTCCGGCTGATTGGCGATCGTCAGAATCGTGCCGCGCACAACCAGCATGGCCGCAAAGATGCCCCGCTGAAACGCTTTTTCCGGAGCCTTTGCGACGAGCTTTCGCATAATCTCCAGACTGCGGGTTGAATCCTCGAGCGCGAGAGGAATGTTGCCAGCCCTCGCAGCAGAATTCGCGGTGTTCATGTACGTGATCGAAAGCCCCTGTTGAAGGAGAGCATTGTTGGGATCTTTGGCTAGAAGAGTCAGATAGATTTCGAGGTCTTTCTTATTATTCTCGAGGGCATGCGGATAGTCGCCAATGTCGTCGTAAACACTGGCGATCGATCCGTAATCGATGGCAAGACTGCGCCAATAGCGAAGATCGTTGGAGCGCTGCGTTATCCGGAGATCGATCTCGAGTTCTTCCTGGTAACTCTTGAGGGCCTCGCGGGCGTCGATCGCTTCCAGCATGTTGCCAATATCGCCCGCGCCCATCGCATAGTTGTGCAAAGCACGAAGATCATCGGGCGCAAGTTTGATGGCCATCTCGCCGAAAACCATCCCGCGGCGATAATCGGCGAGGATCTTCTGCTTGGCAGCGGGATCGCCGGGATAGCCGATTCTTCCAGATACCTCGTATTCGAAACCTACTTCGTCGATGATCTTGCGATTGCCGGGTTGGGCGACGTTGAGCGCTTCGGAGATCGCGATGGCGCCTTGAATCGGTTCTCGCGCACCACGGGGATCGCCATTTGCCCAGAGTTGATGAGCAACGAGGCGATATCCGACCGCCAGCGCGAGGCGGTCATTCCAGTCTTTCGAAACCGCATCGATCTGTTTGCGGATTTCGAGCGCCTTCTTGTAACTCTCCAGTGTGCCTTGAGCGTCGCCGAGATTGTTCTCGAGATAATCTCCTTGCACTGAGCCGAGGCGCTCGTAGGCTGATGCGAGTTCGCGCTGTAATCCGATGTCACCACGCGACTCGTGGGCGAGGTCGTTCAGGTAGCGAAGCGCGCGATCGACGATAATTTTTTTCGCGGGAGTCGAGCCGGGAAGATCTTTGATGGAGTCGTGGACGTCGAAGATGAGCGAATTGGCGAGGCTGCGGACATCGTTGAAGCGGCGCTGCGCGATGCGCGATGCGCGGACGGTGATAACGAATCCGGCAGCTACGGTCAGCACGATGGCGATCGCTGCGGTGACGCCGGCTTTGTGACGCAAGACAAATTTGGAGGCGCGGTAACTGGCGGTATCTTTTCGCGCCATGACGGGCAAGTTCGCGAGATATCTTCGGATATCTTCTGCAAACTGCTCTACGGAAGCGTAGCGGCGCTGCGGTTCCTTGCGCAACGCCATGAGGACGATATTGTCCAAGTCGCCCTTCAAGTCATTGCGGCGTTTACCCGAAGCGAGACCCAGCGTCTTGCCGAAGAAGCTGAGATCCGATGGCGATCGCGTTGCATGACTCGACCGGAGAACCGTGCTTGGCCTGGCTGGTTCGAATTCGCAGACTTTCTGGGCGGCATCCTGATAATTCGTGGTGCGCGGGTAAGGGCTCTTGCCGGTCAACAATTCGTACAAGACCACGCCGAGGGAATAGACGTCGCTTGCGGTCGTGATTGGCTCACCTCTCACCTGCTCGGGACTTGCGTACTGAGGGGTGAGCGCGCGAAACATGGTGAGCGTTTGATCCAGTTTCCCTAATCCAGCGTCGGCATCGAGAATCTTGGCGATGCCGAAATCTAAAAGTTTGGGCGTGCCATCGTGAGTTACGAGGATGTTGCTGGGCTTGATGTCGCGGTGAATGATCAGGCGCTGATGTGCATACTGCACCGCGGCGCAAACTTGCATGAAGATTTTCAGCCGGTCGCGGGTGGGAAGCGCATTTGTCTCGCAGTAGTCGGTGATCGGCTGACCGTCTACCAATTCCATCACCAGATAAGGAGTGCCATCTTGGGAGGTGCCTCCATCGAGGAGGCGAGCGATGTTGGGATGCTCGAGGCTGGCGAGGATTTGTCGTTCGTTCTTGAATCGAGTGATGGTGAAGCCGGAGTCCTGGCCGTCACGAACTACTTTCAGCGCGACCTCTTTGCGATATTCATCATCGGCGCGATAAGCGCGATAGACTTCACCCATACCTCCAAGGCCGATCTGATTGACAGTTTTGTAGGCACCGAATTGCCGACCGATTGCGGGGCTATCGTCTGCGGAGAGAAGAATCGCGGTTACTTCAGAGAGTGCGGTATCGTTCATGAAGCGGGAATTGGCACCGCGCTCGTGCTGGAGTAGGCTTTCCACCTCGCGGCGCAGGGAATCGTCGCCCGCGCAGCGGCGTTCCAGATATGCTGCGCGCTCGGCGGGGCCTGCTTCAATTGCCTCCGCCAGAATGTTCTTTACCGTCTGCCAGCGTTCAGGATTCATAGAGCGGCGGATTCACTCATGGTGCGGTGCAGCCAGACGCGGGCGGTGGCCCACTCGCGCTTGGCGGTAGCCGGCGAGATGTCAACGATCTCGGCGGCTTCCTCGATGGAGAGTCCGCCGAAGAAACGCAATTCCACGATCTTGCACTGACGGGGATCGAGCTTCGCCAACTGGGTCATGGCATTGTCTAAGGCGATCAGGTCGAGCGTGGTCTTCTTGGGCGCCTCCTCTGGACGATCGAGCGCTTCGTCAAGGGAAAGCGTGACGGCATTCGCTCCACGTTTTACGGAAGACGACTTTCGGGCGTGGTCAATGAGAATTTGGCGCATGATCTGCGCCGACAGCGCAAAGAAATGAACCCGGTCGCGATAATTCGCGCCATCGCGGCGGGCCAGGCGTAGATACGCCTCATGGACCAGGGCGGTCGGTTGCAGTGTGTGATTGCGTGATTGACCGGCGAGGCAGCGGCGAGCGATACGGCGTAATTCGTCGTAAACGAAAGGAACGAGAGCATCTCGCGCGGAGACGTCACCTGCGTTCCAGCGCACGAGCAGTTCCGCCACAATATCCTGCGACGTCGGTGACACGTCCCCCCCAAGCCAACCGATGTGGCGTAGAAAGTACCCCGTATCAGCGGGAAAGTCAATGCTGGCAACGCCCAGTGTTTATAACCGCTTGCGCTAATTTCTAACCGGAAAATAAATGTTTTCAAGAAGTGATGAGCCAGTTTTCCAGGATATTGCGTTTTATCCAGTAGAGCGGCACAGTCGCTCCGGCAAGCCAGCACCCAACTTCCTTCCCCAACTGTGGCTGGTGAAATTGGAAATCCAAAACTAGGAGGAAAGTTATGAAGCAACATGTGAAGAGATTTGCAATCGGGGGCGCGGCAGTGCTGGTCGTTGCGTTCGCGGCAGTCACGTTCAGCGCAGCCCAAGAGAAATCGAAGGCCCAACCTACATTCACACTCAGCCAGATGAAAGGCACCTGGACAGCCGCTCTTTCAGGGGTGACTGGATGCGGCACCACCACGCTGGAGACCACATTCACGCTCGATGCAAATGGCAACGGGACGCAGATCCACGCCACGCAGCACACGGTAGGATGCGGAGATATCGACCTTTCCGGTTTGTCTGCCCAGATTCAGCAGTTTAACGCGGACGGCAGCGGATTTATCGCTCTCGGCTGCGGCACGGGCTGCGGGTTCGGCTTCGATATCCAGGTTGTAAAGGCAGGTCCGCAGGCTTTCACCATGGCACCGCAAACCGTACCGGGGAACTACCTGGCCGGAGTTGCGCTTCGCAAGCAGTAAGTGTTTGGAGGGAAGGAGGGCTGTGTTGGGGGGAATGCAGTTCTCCTTTCCCTAGCGAGTTGTGTTTTCGGTGGAGCTTTCAGCGGCGTAGATGGTTCTGGCCAAAGGAACGGGTGAGGCGCTCGAAAATCCTTCACCACAGACAACACAGAGTTGCAGAAGGTTTGGTTGGGAATACGAAAAAGTACATACGGCGGAAATAAAGTGGGCTTGACGGGAATTCCTGCTAGAATCTCCGCCGGTTTGTTCATGGCGAAAGCCGTGTCCAGAAGGCAATTTGGACGATCCGTGAACGCTACAGAGGGTAGCAAAATGAAAACTCAAGCGGCGCGCTTTATGACGAGAGAACAATCCATAATCAGATTGTCGACCGAGTCTTCACGTTCGCTCACCGGCAGGATAGCGCTTGGACTCACTCTCTTTTCGATGCTGCTGTGCGGGCAATTTCTCAGCGCCCAGGGATATGTCGATCTCTACGACTTTCCGGCGCACTCTGGGGGATGTTGTCCGCAGCACCCATCGCTCATGGCGGAGGGCCGCGACGGAAATCTTTATGGCATTACAACCAGCGGCGGAGCCAGCAACATCGGGATAATTTTTAAGGTCAGTCCCAGCGGCACGTTCAAGCAACTCTACAGCTTCGACACGGTACATGGCAGCACTCCAGTGGGCGGACTGTTGCTCGGCCTGGATGGAAATCTGTATGGAACGACGGAGGAAGGCGGCGCGTACGGATTCGGCAACGTCTTTAGAATTACGACCGCAGGTGCGCTGACCGTGATCCACGACTTTACCGGCGACTCCACGAAAGATGGAGGATTCCCAGTATCGCCGTTGATCATCGGCGCCGACGGAGCGATGTATGGCACCACGCATCCCGGCATCGTGTTCAGAATCACGCAGGCCGGGGTATTGAGCAGGGTTGCCACTACGCCGTCGGAATCTTTTGGTCCGTTGTTGCTGGCGAGCAACGGATCTTATTACGGGACCACGGAATTCGCCGGGGCTACGCAGAACGGATCGATTTATAAGGTCAGCGGATCGACTTCGACGATTCTGTACAGTTTCGACGGACCGCATGGGCAGTTCCCGATCGGCGGACTAGTCCAAGGAAACGACGGCAACCTCTACGGCACCACGACCGCCGGAGGAACAGAAAACGCCGGAGTCATCTTCAGGATCAGCCTTACAGGAACCTATTCTGTCGTGTACAACTTCAGTTCAAAGAATTACGAGTTCGGCTATCAGGCTTTCGCAGGCCTGATTGCAGGAAGCGACGGGAACCTTTACGGGGCGACGATTTGGGGCGGACTGAATGGTGCCGGAGTGATTTTCGAGGTTACAACTTCTGGCGCTTATTCGGTTCTCGCCAGCTTCGATGTGCCAGATGGAGATGGCGCCTATGCCACACCGATGCAACATACGAATGGCGCAATTTTCGGATTGAACAAGCGAGGTGGCGCACTGGGCAATGGCACAGTTTTCGGATTCAACGCTGGCCTGCCCAAGTTCATGCAACTCACCAGCCCAGTGGGACTCGTCGGTGGATCCGTTGGAATTTTGGGGACGGGGTTTGCCACGGCGAGCAGCGTTACCTTTAATGGAACACCCGCTTCGTTTCATGTCGTATCCAACACTTTCATGACTGCAACTGTTCCTTCGGGTGAAACCGGGTTTGTGTCGGTCACAACTTCTTCTGGAACGGTGCTCAGCAACAAGATCTTCAAGGTTGTTCCGAAAGTACTCAGTTTTTCTCCGACGACCGGAAGGCCTGGGGACACGGTTGTGTTGACCGGGACCGGACTGATCCAGACAGAAACCATCGGCGTGGGCGGAGTGAGGGTAAACGCGTACACCGTGAACTCCGACTCGCAACTCACGTTTACCGTACCGAATGGCGCGAAGACCGGGAAGATCGGGGTGATTACGCCAGGCGGCAGTGCGCAGAGTAAGGCGATTTTCACCGTGACCCAGTAGGTTCAGGCGGTTCTTATCAACAGGCCTTGCGGGCAGATCGTCGACGGGATACGCCGCTATAAAATCTTTCCCCAGCACAGGGTTTCACGCGGTTTCGCTCGATAGAGGCCTTCAAAGTTTGCGACAAATGGCGTGGCCCACTCAGCCAACATCGGGCTTGAGTGGGCGACGCTGCCTCGGCGCCATGCTACTTGACGCCGTTCTCCGGGTTCCAGCTTCCTTGCAGGCGGCGAATGTAGATGATCTGGCCGATGTGATAGGCGTTGTGCGTCCCGAGGCGGGCGATTGTGCCCGCATTCTTTTCGATCGTCTTTTCGTCCGCCGTTTCGACGAACTTCTCGAGGTCGATCATTATCTGGTCGAGTTGCTTCACGACATCATTCCACTGCTTGGCGTCGAAGTTGTAGAAGGTATCGTCATTCTTGCCGCTGTACTTGGGTGGCGTCTCCCCTTTGAATTTCGCCAGTTCTTGTGTGTTCCAGAAGACGAGATGGTAGGCGAGTTGTCCGATGGAGTGATTGCCTTTTCCATCCGTCCAGTTCGCCTGCTCCGCCGTGAGTCCTTGAACTGCAACGTTGGCCGGGACGAACCAGTCTTTCTGGTTGTGCGTCGTCTTGAGTTGATCGAGCAGGAGGCTGCGGACTGTGACTGGTTTCTCGGGTTGCTTGTCTTGTGCGAGCGCGATTAGAGGGCAGGACAAGAGAATGGCGGCGACTAACTTTCTCATGATGGTGGTTCCTTTCAAACGAGAAAGTCTAACACCAGTCTTTCGCCGTCGGTCGTCGGCTTTCGGTCTCAGAACGCTGGGCAAGAAAGAACTCGCGGAACGGGCCGGACCGCAGGTACATTAGTCGGTTCGCGATTGGTATTGAGGAGCGGCCTTCATGATCAGATCATGCCTTGTTGTAGTGCTGATATCGACGTTCGGATGTGGTGCGCTAGCGCAGAACTCCGCACCGACCGTCAGCGTGACACGATGGCCGGAGGATCGAATGGCGGCGATTTCGCTCACGTTTGATGACGGGATCGACTCGCATATCGATCACGTGGGGCCGATTTTGAAGAAGCATCATCTGAATGGGACATTTTTTGTGGCGACCGGCTTAGGTCCATGGGAAAAGCGCAAGCCGGAATGGAAGCAATTAGCGGCGGAAGGAAATGAGTTGGCGAATCATACGGTGCACCATCCGTGCCTGCTGCCGCAGATCACTCCGCATTCACAGGACTACACGCCCGAGATGATGGAGGCGGAGATCAAGGACGCGGCGCGGGAGATTCAGCAGGTAACCGGATCGCAGCGTGGGCTGACGTTTGCTTATCCGTGCGGGAACATGAGTTTTGGGAAGCCTGTCGATGAAGTGACGAACGCGGCTTTGTACGCGCGTTATATCGCGGAAAATTCTTTTGGAGCGCGTGTCTACGGTGCGAATGGATCGCAAGGCCCGGAGGACATCAACGTCTTTGCGATCAACGACCTCGGATTCACAGCCGACAAAGATTTTTCTACTCTGCTCGATATGGCACGTCCTGCGGTTCAGGTGCACAACTGGGGTGTGTTCGCGTTTCACGGCGTTGGTGGAGATTGGCTGGCGATTACTCCGGAGACCTTTGATGAGCTTGCGGCGTATTTCGAGCGGCACACAGAAATCTGGACGGCTACGTTCGGTGACGTGCTGCGGTATATCGAGGAGAGTAAGGCGGCGGGGATCCGGATAACGCAGAGCGACGCGACTTCTTTGACGGTCGCGATGACTTGGCCGATGGATAAGAAGATCTACGATGTGCCGCTTACGTTCAAGGTGGAAGTGCCGCAAGCGTGGAAAGATGTGACGGCTGCTGCGGATGGTCGAGCATTGAAACCAAAGATCACGGATCGGACAAAGGGGACTGTGATTCTGATGGATGTGCCGGCAGGGACGAGTGAGATGAGGATTGTGGGGCGACCATAAGAGTGTTTTTGTACGCTTTCGCACGCACTCACAAGGCAACTTCTTAGACCGCAGAGCGCTGAGGGTTCGCCGAGGGCGCGGTGAGAGAGTGGTCGCGCTGAACTAGATTCCTGCTCTCACCTGCTGCAGTTCCCATAATGGGCGAAACGCGCAAGAATTTTTCGTGATTCCCAGGATTTGTGACCGGTATCACTGATTTTGATTTCGCATTGCGCGTACTCTGGCGCGTTTCCCACGGTCCCTCCGAGCAGATTGAAGGATTGAGGTCCCCCCATGTTTGGGAGATGTGCATTTGGTCTGCTCACATTAATGTTGCTCCTGGATTCGGCTCTGGCGCAGACGGTGGCGGCTCGTCAGACCCAGAAGATCGCGCCGGAACCTGGAGTTGAACGGCTCCGAGTCGCTGAACCGGTCACGCATTATCCCCGCTTCCCCCTTTCAGATCCGGATACTTCTGGACTTCCTGCGTTTGCGGATGCGGCTGGGATGATCTTTTCCGGTACTGTGGCGCGAATCGAACGACGCGCGGGACAAGCGGACCAGACTCTGGCAACGCTCGACATTACGTTTCATGTGGAGAATTCGATCCGCGGCGCGACTACTGGGAGAGACCTGACGATTTCACAGTGGGCGGGGCTGTGGTCGATGGGCCAGCGTTACCGGGTTGGCGAGAGGATCGTGCTCTTTTTATATCCAGCAAGCAAGCTAGGGCTGACCAGTTGGGTAGGCGGAGAGCTGGGGCGTTTTGCGATTGATGCGTCGGGGCGAGTACAGCTTAGTTCACAACAGATTTCGAGGCTTCGAAGAGATCCCGTCCTTGGTGGGAGGTCGCGCGTTCCTTTCAGCGATTTCGCCTTGGCGGTGCGGCGTGCCAGCGGGGAGGAATGAGCGTGACGAGGGACGTGACCATGAAAAACTGCGTGGCATATACAACTCGTCCATTCCTCCTTCGGCTGGCCTTGGCGGCGGGAATTGTTTTGCTGGGCGCTTTAGTCTGTCGAGCGGGGGGGCCAAAATATGTTGCCGGCCGCAGTTATTTCGATCCCAGCGTGATGGGGCAGCCACTGACCTGGCCGCAAGGCGTCATTACCTATTACACGGATCAGGGCAGCCTGAGTCCGCTGCTTTCCAATTCTTCGGCAAACAGTTTTGTGGCGGGGGCATTCGGCGTCTGGACATCGGTTTCGACGGCCGCTGTGGTGGCGAATAGCGGGGGATCGCTCGCCGAGGACGTGAACGGGACGAATGTCACGGTGAATGCCGATGGATCGATTTCTATGCCGGTGGACATTCAGCCTTCGGCGATCGGCGATCCAGTCGGCATTGTGTACGACTCCGACGGGTCCGTCACCGATGCGCTACTTGGCGCCGGAGCCGGAGGCTCAAGCCAGTGCTTCTTCAACGCAGTATTCGGGGGCACGGATAACTATGGCTCTTTCGCCACGTATGAGCATGCGCTGATTGTGATGAATGGGCAGTGCGTGCAGCAGTCGTCTCAGCTAACGGATGTGGAGTATCGACTGGTCCGCGTGATCGGGGATGTTTTGGGTGTTGGCTGGTCACAGTTGAATCTGAACGTACAGACGGGCAAGCCGCATCCGACGAGCGACGACTACGCCGGATTTCCTGTGATGCATTTCATGGACTTGTGGAACTGCGTGCCCATCACGTTGTGCTACCCGAATGGATATCAGCCGTCGATGGACGATATGGCCGCCATCTCGCGGCTGTACCCGGTGACGGCGCAGAACATTTCAAATTTCGCAGGCAAACAGATTTTTTCGTCGGCGACTGCAAGAATTCATGGTTCCGTCTACTTTACGGACACCCATGGAAACCGCACGACGCCGATGCAAGGAGTGAATGTAATTGCGCGCTGGATTGATCCCAGTACCGGCCAGCCGTCGCGAAAATACGCGATGTCTTCGGTGTCGGGATTTTTGTTCAGCGGGAACGAGGGGAATCCGATCACGGGCTTCGCGGATGTGTTTGGAAATCCGTTTTCGAATTGGGGGTCGATGAATTCCGGGGTGGAAGGATTTTTCGATCTCGCGGGATTGCAGCCTCCGAACACGAGTGCGCAATATCAGCTGAGCGTCGAGGCGCTTGATCCCCTATGGTCGGCCGGAGTTGGTCCGTATGCGCCGGGTCCGGTCGCACCTTCGGGGTCTTTCGCGCCGATGATCGTGACGGTCGGCCCTGGGGGTGATATTCAGCAAGACATTGTGATGGCTGCGAGCGCTCAGCGTCTGCCGGAGCCGTCGTCTACGTGGAGCGTGCCTGCGGAATTGCCAGAGGGCGGAGATTGGAATTCCTCGTTCAACCGTCCGGGCGATGTGCAGTACTTCGCACTGGCAGCGCAGTCGAGTCGAACCTTGTCTGTGGCGGTGACAGCTCTCGATGAGACCGGCGCTGCCAGCGAGTCGAAGGTGCAACCTGTGATCGGAATCTGGAACGCTACCTCGCCGCCGGGATCTCCGCCGCCTGCTTATACTTCGTCGCCTTTCAATCAACAGCCGTTTGGAATGACTCGGCTGGATGCCGTGTTCAACGCAGCGGGAAATTTTATCGTCGGCGTCTCGGATGTGCGGGGTGATGGACGCCCTGATTATCACTATCATGCGCACGTTCTTTATGCCGACTCTGTGTCTCCGGCGCGCGTGCCGGTGGGCGGCGCGCCGGTCAGCGTAAAGGGTACGGGATTCGCTTCTGGGATGGTGTCTGCTGTTGGAGCGACGAATGCGCCGCAGCTCGGTATCAGCGCGGATCAGATGATTCTGGCTGCGCCCCCGCATTCTGACGGCGTGCAGAACATCACGATCAGCGATTCGGTCAGTGGAGCTTCGACGTCGATGACTGGGGCAATAACTTACGGAGCAGCGCCGACGGACAACATTGTGATGATTTCGGGATCGAGCCCGCCGGTGACGGTGGGCGTGCCCGCAATCAATCCAATCGGCGTGAAGGTCGTCGCGTCGGATGGAGTGACTCCGGTGGCCGGGGCAACTGTCGGATGGAGCGCCACCAGCACCGTGCAGCTTTCGGCCTGCGGAGGGGCGGCAGTTTGCTCCGTGACTACGGACGAGAGCGGGAAGGCCTGGACTTGGGCCACACCCACAGCCGTGGGTGTCGTGACGATCGCTGCGACGCTTGCTCCGGGTGTTTACAGTCCGCCGAAGTCGGTGAGTGTTCTGCTGAATGCGATTGAGCATTCGTCCGATATCGGAGCTATCAACCCGAATGTGTGGATTTCCCAAGGGGCGACGATTACGGTTCCTTTGACCGCGCGAGTTTTGAGCAATGGATCTCCGCAAAACAATGTTCAGGTGACTTATTTCCTGGTGACGGGGTCGGGTACGTTAAGTGCAGCCAGCGCACAGACGAATGTCAACGGTTACGCCACGGTGAACCTCAGCCTGAACCAGGTCGCGTCACAGGTCGAGGTTATGGCGTGCGTGTCAGGCGGTTCGCCATGCAGTCCATTCAACTTTTATGTGACTCCGCTCGCTCAGCAGAATCTTCAGGCGGTCGCCGGGGCTGGGCAGATTTCGACGGGCGCGGCTTTTCAGCCGGTGGTAGTGCGGGTGACGGATTCGTCGTCGCTACCGAATCCGGTGCTCGCGGCGCCGGTTAGCTTCCTGACGATGGTGCTGCGGCCTCAGGGATCGACCGGAGGCGGAGCGGGTGGAGAGAGCCGCCCCGACAATTCCGGGATGCCTGTGATCTTGAGCGTCGTTCAGAGCTTTGCGAGTACGGACCTGAATGGGCTTGCTAACGTTGTGCCGTCGAGTGGAGGATTCGATCCGCCGGTTGAGGTCGATGTGGGAGTGACGGCGGGTTCGGGTGCAATGCTCGACTTTCCCCTTCAGGTGCTGCCGGGGAGCGGGACAGGATCGGCTGCAATGCAGGGGATGCCGGCGAGGCATCCGTTGCAGGAAGCATCTGGCGGACCAGACCGATAGACTACCGCCGGCGGTTCTTTGTCGTCCCTGAGGGGACGAACGCGGGCGAGGCGCCCGCGCCACATAGTCTCATTTCGTCCAGCGGTCAACCCAGTCGTTCACCGTTTTGTACCAGAGCTGCGAGTTTTGAGGCTTCAGGACCCAGTGGCCTTCGTCGGGGAAGTAGAGCATCTTCGACGGGACACCTTCCATTTGCAGCGTTGTGAAAAGCTGGAGGCCTTCACTTACGTCTAGCCTGTAGTCGCGTTGGCCGTGGATCACCAAAGTCGGCGTCTTGAAATTCCTCGCGTACTGGTGTGGCGACCACTTCTGGTACATCTCGCGATTGTCGTAGGGCGTGCCTTTGAACTCCCAGTTGTTGAACCAGAGTTCTTCCGTCGTACCCCAGGCCGATTCGGCGTTGAACATGCCGTCGTGCGTCACGATGCACTTGAAGCGGTCGGTGTGCCCGAGGATCCAGTTGGCCATGTATCCGCCGTAGCTGGCGCCGAGGGCGCACTCGCGGCTTTTGTCGATGAACGGGTAGGTCTGCTCGGCATAGTCGAGGCCTTTCATCAGGTCTTCGAAGGGAGCGCCGCCCCAGTCGCCATTGATGGCGTCGATGAACTTCTGGCCGTATCCGGTCGAGCCGTGGAAGTTGATCATGATGACGACGTAGCCGGACGGTTGCGCGGAAGTTGGTGACGCGAACAGTTCGGGATTCCAGCGGTAGGACCAGTCGTCTCCCCATGCGCCCTGTGGGCCGCCGTGGATGAGAAACTTCACGGGATATTTCTTGGAAGCGTCGAAGTTTGGCGGTTTGACGAGGAAGCCTTGGACCTTATCGCCGTGCGCGCCGGTGAACCAGAAGGATTCGAGAGGGGGCATGGCGACTTGAGAGAGAAGAGCATCGTTGAAGTGAGTGAGTTGCACCGATCTGAAGATCTCGCATTTCGGCTCTTCATACCAGTTCGGGGCGCCCTTCGGGCTGAACCTATCCTCGTGGCAAAGCCTTTCTTGGTTGGGACTTGCAGTGTAAATCTCGCTGGGACTTCCAAGCGACGTCCGACTAAACACGACTGCCTTAGTCCCATTAACGACGCTTACGTCGTCGTCGAAGCCTCCCACGATCTCGACCGGCCAGTCCGTCACTCCAGGAATGTCCCTTATCGAGCGATTGAATAGCGGCGAGCGCCCCGAATTCTCGGCAACGAAAAATATCGACGCGGAATCTGATGTCCAAACGAATGTTCCCACCCAGCGGTCGAAGTCCTCCGTCAGATTCTTCTTCTCACCCGCTTTGCGGTCGTAGAGCATGAGCCGAAAGCGGTCGCTCTCGTATCCGGGACGCTGCTGGGCGCGGTAGGCGATGTACTTACCATCGGGGGAATAGAGCGGCGAGGTGTCGCTGGCGGGATTGTCGGCGGTGATGTTCTTTGCATTCCCTCCGGTGACCGGAACGATCCACAGATCGTTGTTCGTCGAAGCCGCTGGATTCTTGTCGTGATTTGAGGCGTAGCAGATTTCTTTGCCGTCGGGCGAGAAGGCGTAGTCGTCCTGTCCGCCAAGTGAGAAGACCGGAGCATCGTAGTCGCCATGGGTCAGGTCGCGCGGAAAATCTTCCATCAGCGACGCGCCTTCGGATGACGCGTCGGTCGATGCCTTCGGAGCACGGACTACGAAGATGTGCGTGCGCTTGCCTTCCTTATAAGCATTCCAGTGGCGGTAAAGAAGATGGTCAAAGATCAGAGCTCTGACCTTCGACTGCTCAACCGCCTTCACCCTTCTTGCATTGCAGTCCGTTTCGGCTTGAGCGGCGCCGTCGCATTCGGGATAGACATCAGATGTGAACAAAATGTTCTTGCCGTCCGGCGACCAGAGTTCGCCACTCGCTTCGGTAACGATAGAGGTCAACTTCGTCGATTTGATGACGGCACCTGCCGCTGCATCGAACTCTGCAGTCCAGACCTGCGAGCCGCCATCTTTCGTCGACAGGAATGCGAAGCGCTTTCCATCGGGCGCCCAGCGCGGTCGGTCGGAGTCCTGATCGGCGATCAATTCTTTTTCGTTACCTCCGGCCGTCGGGACGATCCAAATGTGCGGCGTCTTCGAGTTCGCGGCCAGATCGACATCAACCACGCTGAAGATGACCCACTTGCCGTCGGGCGAGACTTGCGGGTCGCCAACGCGCTTCAGCTTCATCATGTCTTCGAAGGTGAAGGGGTGCTTGGTCTGGGCGGCGGCTGACAAAGCAAACGCGAAGATTGCGAGAGTGGCGACAAGAAGACGGCGCATAGCGGACTCCTTTTGACAAACGGGAAAGTGTAGCACTTCCAAAATTATTGTCATCCTGAGGCCTGCGGTTTTTGCAGGCCGAAGGACCTATGCACTTTGCCGGCAATATCGGCGCTGCAAGCAGATTGCAAAGGTCCTTCGTCGGGCATAAATCGCCCTCCTCAGGATGACAACGCCTTGGTTAGACATGGGAATGGATGGAACCCCGCATCTTTAAAATCTTGGAGCGTTGAAACTTGCCGTTAGACTCTTTCCGCGGCAACCTCTTTTCCCTCAAGGCATCCAAGAGTGCGGCAGAACTGCAGCACCCTCCCTCCAGCCTCACTGAGCGGAGAGGGGTTGGAGGGAAGGGTCGCCGCGGTGTCTGCCCCGTTTTTTTTCAGGCAACGTGTCGCTCCTACCGGGAATCACACCATAAGTTGCCCGCATTCGCATGTCGGGGATTCCGATACACTAGAACAATGATTTGCTCCAGCCGTCTACTGCTCTGCCTCGTGTTGTTCGTCTGCGGATTGGTGCCATGTGCACTCTCACAAGAGGGCCCTTTAGACACAGCGCAACCCAATGGCACCACTCCCGACGAGATCATCAAGCGCTTCGCCGCCAAGGAGACCGACTTCGCCAAGGCGCGCGAGCAGTACACCTACCGCCAGGACGTGAAAGTGCAGACTGTCGATGGGGATACGGTCGATGGGGAGTACCGCGAGGTATTCGACGTGTTGTTTGACGACAAGGGCCATCGAATCGAGAACGTGGTGTTCGCCCCGGCATCCAACCTGCAGAGAATTTTTATGTCACAGGAAGATCTCGACGACATTCGCCACCGGTTGCCTTTCGTTCTTACCGACGAAGAGATTCCCGAATACAACATCCTTTATGTAGGGCAGCAGCAGGAGGACGAGCTACACTGCTACGTCTTTGACATTGCTCCGAAGAAGATTGAAGGCAAGAAGCGTTACTTTCAGGGCCGCGTCTGGGTCGACGATCACGACTTTCAGATCGTGAAGACCTACGGCAAGACTGTGCCGGATCTGTGCAATGGGAAGCCCTGCAATGAAGTCAAGAAACGCGGCGATCAGGAAAACCTGTTTCCGAAGTTCACCACATGGCGACAGCAGATCGATGGGCAATACTGGTTCCCCGTCTACACCAAAGCAGATGACGAGCTGCACTTCAAGATGGAAGACGTCCACATCCGCGAGATCGTGAAGTACGAGGATTACAAGCGGTTCGGCTCGAATGTAAAGATCTTGTACAACGGGAAAGAAGTGGAAAAGGTGCCGCAGGGGAAACAGCCGGATCAGAAGCCGCCGGACTCAAACACGCCAAACCCGCCTAAGCAGTGATCAAATCGAGTGTTTATGCTGAGCGAGACGATTTGTTGCGCGAAGACCTATGGACTCGTTGGCAGCATCGAAGCTGCCGGCAAAATGCATAAATCCTTCGGCCTGCAAGAAGCACAGTCCTCAGATGACAAGGCTTTTTGAAATTTCTACTGCTCAGTAGAACAAGTACTTCCTCCACTTATCGTCGGAGCGACCCATGAGGCGCATGATGTGGCGGCTGGTGTGGAGGTTGAAGGCGCGGGGCTCACGCATCAGCTTCATGCCGGCTTCTACAGGAAACTGATTTCCTTTGCGGCGATTGCAGGGATGGCAACAGGCCACCAGGTTCTCCCAAGTGGACAGGCCTCCGCGGGAACGCGGGATCACGTGGTCGAGGGTTAATTCGCTCGACGGCAGCACGGTGTGGCAGTACTGGCAGGTATTTCGGTCGCGCAGGAGAATGTTTTTCCGCGACAAAGCACGGCTCTGGTGCGGGATGCGGCGGTACTCAAGCAGGCGAATTACTGACGGCAGACGCATCGCTACCCGCGCCGAATGCAGAAAATGTCCGTTCTCCTCTTCGGTCATGGCGACGCCCTTCAGAACGAGCACCAGGGCCCGACGCGCCGCACAGACGTTGATCGGCTCGTAAGAGGCGTTGAGAACGAGAACAGGAGACAAGAGCGCGTGCCCGTCTCCAGACCGGTGCGGAGCTGCCGCCGGCGAATACACGCCGGCGGCGTACCGAGATCCTGCGTCGTGTTCCATGCGAAGCGACATAAAGTAAGGTTTCAAAGTTTCAAGGTTTCAAAGTATTCGGCTCCGGCTGCTTCGTCGGAAGCTTGGACGTCTTTGAAACCTTGAAACTCTGAAACATTGAAACGTTGTTCTTCCGTGTACTTAGATGCAAGCTTCAGGGTCCGTGCCACGGTTGCGACCCATACCTTTGAGGCTCCCGCCCGGCGCAAGACACGCGCACACTCCGTGGCGGTCGTTCCCGTCGTATAGACATCATCTACGAGCAGGACCTCGCGGCCAGTGACTTCCTGGGCACGGGCGACCTTGAAGGCGCCACGCTGATTTTGGCGACGCTGATGACTGGTAAGGCCGATCTGAGAGTGAGTTTCGTGGGCTCGGACCAGAATATCCGTGGCGAGTTCCAGACGGCCGCGGAACGAGTGAGCCTTGAGGGCGACGCGCGAAATCATCTCGGCCTGATTGAAACCTCGCTGCCTTCTCTTTCCTTTGAAAAGTGGTACGGGCACAACCAGAACGGTGGGCTGCTCGAACGACGACTCGAGTCCAGTGATGGCCTCGGCCAACATGCGGCCCAGCACACTTCCGGCGGGACGCACTCCGTTGTACTTGAGCAGGTGAACCAGCTCGCGCAGCGCTCCCTCGTAGCTGCCATAGGCAATAGCGCGCTCGAAGGGGCGGTCAACCCGCCGGCAAACGGGACAACGCAACTGTCCATCGTCGTCGCGAATGGCATACGAAGAGAGCACGCGCTCACCACAGATGGAGCAGAGCTTTCCATGGATTGGTTCAGCTGAAGCGAGGCATGCGAGGCACACTGGCAACCGCGAGATATTCAGGAGCGGCAAACCGCAAATGCGGCAATTGGAAGGGAAGAGGACAGTAAAGATGCTTTCGGCAGCCCGGTAATACCAAGGTTTGGCCGCACAAGAGGTGCGCTGGCCGGACACAACATCAGGCCGACTTACGGCCACTAAGGCCTGACTCGAGCGGATTCGGTCCTCACTACTGCTGAAGACAGCCTCCTTCGGGGCTCCGCGGACACGATCGAACCGCGGCCGCTAACACAGCAGTATAAGCGGCTACCCTGCTTCTAAGCAACGTTCCGGTTGGCCGTAGCGGCCTGCTTCGCAGGCGGAATTTTGCGCGTTTCGGACAATCGATCACGGACCGCGGTAAAGATCAGCCGGTAGTCGCGGCGGAAGCATTCCCCGCAGCGTACGGGCTGCAACAGAATCACCGGTAAGAGAAAACGCTCCAGAAAATTGCGCCGGCGAGAACGGAAGCCGACCTCGCTACCACAATCATGACACATGTAGGAATGGGCAAAACCGGACACGGGGGAGGTACTCATTCGGATCACCTCGGTAATGACGAAGAGTGGCGAGGGCCCAATGAACTGATTGTCACATTCTACCTCTTGGAGGGGTTTCGCGGAGAGCACCAGAGGGCATGGCGCAGTTTGGCGCAGGAGTATACTCAACATCGGCGTACAGGACGCCCCCAGTCCGCGGAGAGGACCGAGTCCACCTGACGATTTGCCGAAAAAAACAGGTTCTACGAACCTCCTTTTTCGCCCGCCCGCTGCGGACCCCGGGCACGACCTGAAGGAGGTCCGTTATGCCGAAGCCGTTTTACGATCGTCACTTTCCTGTCCACCCCAACCTCGAGCAACTTCGACACCAAGCCAAGGACTTGCTGCAAGACCTGCATCAGGGAGAGCCGCGGGCGCTTGCCTTGTGGCAGATACATCGGTCGGACGCTGGCCCATCCTCGGCAGCCAAGCTGGCCGATGCTCAATTTGTACTGGCGCGAATGTATGGAATCGCGAGCTGGCTGCGGATGGCTACGGCTTGCCGTTTGATTGATGCGATCTGGCGGGGCGATGTGGACGAGGTGCGTCAGCTCATTGTGAAAAACTCCAAGCTGCTGAGCGAGTCTGCGACTGGAGTCCCGGACAGCAACTGGGGACCGCCGATGACGTATGCGGCGAACATAGGACAGGACGCGATCATCGAGATGCTGCATGAACTCGGAGCAGAAGATGTGCAGCACGCCTTCAGCCGTGCCTGCCTGCAAGGAAAAATCGAAACGGCCCGCCGTCTGCAAGCCATGGGAGGGCGCATCACTTTGGGCATTGTGATGGGTCCATGCGAAACGTTGGATGATGCCGGTTTGGCTCTGCAACTGGAACTCGGAGCGATGTTGGCCGACGACAAAGGCAACCGGCTGGCGCCAGTGGCGCTGATTCTGCAGACGTATTCGCGTAATCCGGAGGGCAAGCATGGTTGCCTCGAACTCGTCGCAAAACATGGGATCGAGTTGCCTGATACGCCTGTTATGGCGCTGCATCGCGGGCGCCTCGATTTGCTCGAAAAGCAGTTCCAGCGTGATCCGTCGATCATCAGCCGCAACTTCCCGCTGGCGGAGATTTATCCGCTGGAATTGGGATGCGGACCCGATCTTTCCTACGGACTGCACGGAACGCCCTTGGACGGTACAACACTGCTGCATATCTGCGTGGAGTATGACGAAATCGAAACCGCATGCTGGCTGATTGAGCATGGTGCCGACGTAAATGCTCGGGCTGACATAGACAGCGAGGGATTCGGAGGCCACACGCCACTGTTCGGATGCGTAGTGAATAACTCTTATCTATGCGGGCGGCAGCGAGACGGGGCATTCGCTCGACTGCTACTGGATCACGGTGCCGATCCGAATGCCCGGGCTTCGATTCGGAAGCAGATCCATTTCATTCCAGACGAGTCGATGCACGAGTACCGGGACATAACTCCACTCGACTGGGGTCAACAGTTCCACGGACAGCGCTTTCATAACTGGGTTAGCAAAGAGGCGATGCAGTTGATCTCGGAGCGTGGCGGGCATCGGTGACAGATGCCGATTGAACTCAGACCTCTCGCAAATTCGGCGAGAAGTGAGGGTGCCCAGGTGTGGTCGCGTTGTTGGGCGGTACAGCACTTGTCACACGGGCGGTGCGCGTGCTAACGTGCGCCGTTCTACTGATTTGCTTTTAGAATGCGCCCATCGAGGCAACACCGATTGAATTGTTTCCATCCCATGCCCTAAAGGATTCCGCCCATGAGCAGCCCAGTGACAGAACTCCCTGCCAAGAAAAAACACACGCCGTACGTGCCCGAAACGATGCAGATGAAGGAATTTACTCTGCGTGCCTTGCTAATCGGACTTGTCATGACTGCCATCCTCGGTTCGGCCAATGCGTATCTGGGATTGAAGGCAGGCATGACGATCGCGGCGACGTATCCGGCCGCCGTCATCGGCATGGCTTTGCTCCGGATCATGAAGGGCTCTCTGCTGGAAGAGAACATCGCGCGAACCGTGGGGTCGATCGGCGAATCGGTGGCCGCGGGCGCGGTGTTCACGATTCCGGCATTTGTCATGGCCGGACTCTGGTTCGGGCTGGTTCCCCAGAAGTCTGGAGAGAAAGAATCTCTCTGGCAGTTTCTTATGGATTGTCTGCGTAGCCCCTACTACCTCAAAGCTGTCGCACTGATGGCGATCGGAGGAACCCTCGGCATATTGTTCGTAACTCTTCTTCGCAGGGTAATGGTAGAAGACCCGGAACTGCCTTACCCAGAATCCGTAGCGGCGTCGGAGATTCATAAAGCCGGGCAGCAAGGATCGAAGGCGGCACGAGTTCTGTTTGCCAATATGGGATTTGGCGGATTCATGTATCTGCTGGGAGCGGTGAATGTCTTCAGTGCGAGCAACACTTTGCACGTGAAGATCAGCGAGTTAGGGAAGAGACTTCTGCTGCGGACCGGGACGAATCCGAATGTTGCGACGACGGTGACTGGCGGCGCGACTTTGTTTAATCTCCCGGATGTCAGCCCGGCTTACCTGGGAGTTGGATACATCATCGGCCCCCGGCTGGGCGCACTAAACTTCGCGGGTGGCGTGCTCGCCTGGGGATTACTGGTGCCGCTTCTCACATTCATTGTCGGGCCGTACATCCAAGCGGCTCAACCTGCAGGTCAGGCACTTTCCTGGGACTTGCTCGCCGGAGCAATTTACTACTCGGTCGTGCGGCCAATCGCGGTTGGCGGAATGTTGGTCGGAGCATCGTACACGCTGTTCAAGATGCGCAAGCAACTCGGAGTGGGGCTGAGCCGAGCGATCTCTGATCTCAAGAAATCAGCGGCAGCCCATGAAGCGACCAGCCGGATCGACCGGGATCTTCCTGCTAAGGCCGTGTTCGCCGGTGTAGGCCTCGTGTTCATCGCGATGATCGGGCTTTATTACTACTTCATCAGCAACGCGGGGAATCTGACCACTTCCAAAATTCTTTCTGGGTCGCTGGTCGCCGCGGGCGTGATGGTGATTGTTGGGTTCTTCTTCGCTGCCGTTTCGGGAAATCTCGTGGGAATGATCGGATCGTCAAACAATCCAGTCTCTGGACTGACGCTATGTACGCTGCTGATCGCCGCTCTGCTTATGGTGGCGTTGGGAGTCTCCGGCAGCGGCGGAGTGGCTGCGGTGCTTGGAGTTGCGGCTGTGGTCTGTGTGTCGTCGGCGGTCGCGGGTGAGATGCTGCAGGATTTGAAGGTCGGTCACATCCTCGGGGGAACGCCATCGAAGATGCAGATCGGCGACCTGTTCGGCATCATCGTGGCGTCGCTGGTTTTGTTTGTGCCGCTGGCAGTGCTCGATCGCGCTTATCACTTCGGCAGCAACGCATTGCCTGCCCCGCAGGCCGGGTTGATGGCAATGCTCTCCAAAGGCATTGTCGGCGGAGAGATGGCATGGCCGCTGGTGGTCGTGGGCATCCTGCTCGGAATCGGGCTGATCATGATTGAAGTGAAGAGCGTGATGCTGTTTTCGGTGGGGATGTACCTGCCCCTCGGAACAACGTTCGCAATTTTTGTGGGTGGGATTATTCGTTGGGTGACCGACAAGATGCGCGACCGCCGTGGCTTTAACGATGCGCAGAAAGCGCGAGTGGACAATGCAGGCGTGCTGACTGCTTCTGGTCTTATCGCCGGAGAAGCTTTGTGCGGGCTGGTGATCGCGGGACTGGTCGGGTCGGGAAAAGATGTGACACTCGCGCATTGGACTCCACCGATCTGGGTTTCCCTGATCGCATTGGTCGTGTTGCTGACGGCCATGATCCGCGTGCCACTGGCGAACGCTGGCAGTCCTGATGAGCCTGCGCCGCCGACCGCGATCATGTGACGCCGACCACCCGATCCACACAAAGGACACGAAGTATCACGAAGGAAATTCAAACCTTCGTGTTCCTTTGTGTCCTTTGTGATTTAAGGTCTTAATGTGCCAATTTCAAAAAACATTGCGAGGATTCAGGAGAAGATTGCGGAGGCAGCGAGGCGCGCGGGACGCCGCTTTGATGACATCGCACTGATGGTGGTCACGAAGACGCATCCGGCAGAAAAAATTCGCGCGGCGTACAACTCCGGGTTGCGCTTGTTTGGCGAGAATCGTGTGCAGGAGTTTGCCGGGAAAGCACCGGAACTGGCCGATCTCGCAGACGCCGAGTGGCACATGATCGGCCACCTGCAGACCAACAAAGCGGGGAAGACCGTCGAGTTGTTCGGTGCTGTAGATTCGGTCGATTCAGTAAAGTTGGCGGAGAAATTGAATGCCGCGTCCCAGACTCTCGGGAAGAAGCTGCCGGTGCTGATTGAAATCAATATCGGCGGAGAAGAGGCAAAGAGTGGAGTAGCTGCGGGATCGCCGGAACTCGAAGCCTTGCTGCAAGCAGCATCGCGGCTGGACTCACTTTCTTTTCGCGGATTGATGACCGTTCCGCCGTTCACCGACGATCCAGAGGGAGCACGGCCGTACTTTCGCAAATTGCGCGGGCTTCGCGACACAATCGACGGGCGCAAGCTTCCCGCGGTTAGCATGGGCGTTCTCTCGATGGGCATGTCGCACGACTTCGAAGTGGCAATCGAAGAGGGATCGACTTGCGTACGGGTGGGGACGGCGATCTTCGGAGAACGAGAGTGATTTCACCACGGAGGCACGGATCTGTTCAGAATTTTCGCGTTCCTCGGTGTCTCGGTATCTTCCCGTGAAGTTCGATGATTCCCGTCAATGAATGTGCCGGCGTGATCACCTTCGCAGTCAAGGTTCATCCTCGCGCGAAGAAGAATGCGATTACCGGCGAAATTGGAGACGCACTGAAAGTTTCACTTACAACTCCTCCGGTCGAAGGTCGCGCCAACGAAGCCTGCATCGAGTTCTTCGCGAAACTTTTGAAGGTGTCGCGATCTTCCATTACCATTGCCGCTGGCCAGACCAGTCGGAATAAGGTCATTCGAGTGGCGGGCGTGGGTCGTGATTATGTCATTGAACGTCTTCGCGGATGATTGCGGGCGGGCGCCCGCGTTACACAAGCACAGGAGCCACTTTGAGCCTTTCTGAACGTTTTCACGAAATCCGCACCGGATTTGAGCGTCCGTTCTGGGTTGCCAATATTAGCGAGTTGTTCGAGCGGCTCTCGTATTACGCGGCATTCGCTTCGCTTGCGCGGTATCTTCACGAAACGCTCAACTTCGGCGTAGAGCGAGCTACAAGTCTTACCGGCCTTTTCGGTGGACTCGTGTGGTTCATGGCCGTATTCGGTGGCGCACTGGCGGATCGGCTTGGATTTCGGCGCGCCTTGTCTCTCGCATATTTCATTCTGAGCGTTTCGTATTTCTTGTTGGGATCGATTGGTGCTCCTTGGCTCGCGGGTGTCCGCAATGCCATGCCGTTGGTTGTCCTGGTGACAATTGTTCTGATGTTGCCGGCGTTTGGTGTGGCGCTGGTGAAGCCATCTGTGGTCGGTACAACGGCGCGGGCTTCGAAGGAAAATGTCCGCTCCATCGGATATTCGATTTATTACACACTGGTGAACATCGGCAGCTTCTTCGGGCCGCTGTTGGCCTCGTGGGTACACAAGCATCTCAGCGTGGAGAACGTATTCCGCATGGCGGCGCTGAGCGTCCTGTTGATGTTTTTTCTAGTGCTGGCACTGTTCAAGGAGCCGCGTTCCGCCGAAGGTGGCGTTACTCCGAGCCTGTCGAAAGTGGCGAAGAACTTCCTCATCGTGCTGTCAAACCCGCGCTTTATGATTTTCCTGCTGATCTTCACCGGATATTGGATTGTGTTCTGGCAGGAGTTCATTGCGTTGCCTCTATACATCTCTTCGTACGTCGACAAGAACGCAGATACGGAACTGATTCTCGTGACCGATCCTGTGGTCGTGATCTGCTTCACCATGGTGATCGGATTCTTAACCAAGAAGCTGCACGCATTCCATGCGATCGTACTCGGGACACTGGTTTCGAGCGTGGCGTGGATTCTTTTGATCATCCATCCTTCAGTGTGGATGGCCGTAGCAACGTTGGTCGTAGTGGCGACGGGAGAAATTATTCAGCAGCCCCGTTATTACGATTACATCTCGCGTTTGGCGCCACCCGATCAACAGGGCACGTACATGGGATTCGCTTTCTTGCCGCTCGGTATCGGATCGTTCATTGGCGGGCCGTTTAGTGGCTGGCTGATCCGCCACTATGGCGAAGAACTGCATCGACCTCAGATGGTTTGGTGGTGGGTAATCGGGGTAGGAATCGTTACGACACTGCTGCTCTGGATCTATGACCAAATCGTCCGGGCCGAAAGAGTTGATGCTTGACTTCGCCTTCGCGCGGGAGCATGATTCGCCCCCAGTTGTCGAATCGCAAAGGAGGCTCTATGCCACACTACCTGCAGCAGGTTGCGTATTCCCAGCAGGGCTGGGAGGCCCTGGTCGCAAACCCGCAGAATCGCATTGAAGCCGTGCGGCCAGCGATCGAAAAATTGGGAGGCAAAATTGAAGCAGCATGGTTCTCATTCGGAGACTACGATGTTGTGGTCATCACCGAATTACCTGACAACGTCAGCGCCGCAGCCATTGCCATGGCTTTTGCAGCGGGAGGGGCATGCAAGTCAGTGCAAACTACTCCGTTGATTTCGCCCGAAGAAGCGCTTCAGGCGCTGCGCAAAGCCAAGGAGGCTGGATACCGTCCGGCTCGCAGCGCATGACAAAATGAGTTCGATCGACTTGGGGCGGCCGCGAAGGGCCGCCTCCTTCCAGGTGAAAGTCACTCGATATCGCTAGAAAAGGATATCCCGCAGGAAATTGGTTCCCATATCCGCAAGACCCTGAAAGACTCCGATTCACCCGCGTGCAAGCTGCGTTGCAGTGGACGGGTGTGCATAACTGCATGCGGCCTGGCAGTACGGCCTGTACTAGTAATGGCGAATATCTTCGAACGGTTTGTCAGGACGGCTATCGCTGTCGGCAGAATGACATCGTTGGAAGGTCCCGGCACGATACACTAGTTTTTTCATGCACTACATCTACGGCATCAATTCGGTCACGGAGGCACTCAAGTCGCGCGGACGCGCGTTCGAGTGGGTTGGCATGGCGAAAGAGCGCCATGACTTGCGCCTGCAGCGCTTGATTGAAGACTGCCGCAAAATCGGCGTGCCCGTCCGGTTCCTCCAGCGCACCGAACTCGACCGCATGGCCGGAAACGCAGCGCACCAGGGAGTTGTTGCCGTCACCTCGGCCAAACAGTACAACGATCTCGAAGACGTGATTGCCGCCAAACGGGGCGAGTATTCGCTATTGGTCGTGCTCGATGGCGTGGAAGATCCGCACAACCTGGGGGCAATCTTGCGCACCGCCGACGCTGCGGGCGCGAACGGAATCGTAATTCCGGAACGTCGTGCCGCTGCAGTAACCGGCACTGTAACCAAGGCCTCAGCGGGAGCCAGTGAGCATCTTCCAATTGCTAAAGTGACGAATATCTCTCGCACGGTCGAGGAGCTGAAAGAAAACAACATCTGGACCGTTGGTCTCGACGAGCGTGCCGAGCAGACTTACGACGCTCTCGACTACAACATGGACTGCGCGCTGGTGCTTGGCGGCGAAGGCAAAGGCCTGCACGATCTGGTCAAGCGTAAGTGCGACTTTCTCGTATCGATTCCCATGCTCGGCAAAGTTCCGTCCCTGAACGTCTCCGTCGCGGCCGCCGTCGTCCTTTACGAGATCGTGAGGCAACGCCGCACGAAACGGGGGCCATCGGAAGCAGAATGAAGTCTTACTCGAAGGCCCTGTGCCTTCTCTGTGTCTTGTGGGGTGCGAGTGTTTGCTTTTCCCTGGACCGCGAGGCATTCTCCGTTACTCATTACGATCTTGACGTACGTATCGAACCGGAGCAGCATCGCCTTGCCGTTCGGGGGAAGATCACGCTCCGAAATGATTCGTCGACGCCGCAGAAGCTCATTGTGCTGCAGGTTTCATCTTCGCTCGACTGGCGTTCCATCAAGTTGGGAGACAAGCAGCTACAGTTCGTCAGACAGCCACTGACGTCCGATATCGATCACACAGGCGGGCTGTCGGAGGCGATCGTCACACTACCTCAGGAAGTGACGCCGCTTATGACCGTTGCGCTCGATATTGCTTATGAAGGCGTGATCCTGCTCGATGCCGCCCGGCTCATTCGAATCGGCGCGCCCGAGGATTCCGCAAAAAGCACGGATTGGGACCAGATCGATTCAACCTTTACCGGCGTTCGCGGCATTGGGCACGTCGCGTGGTATCCGATAGCGACAGATGTGGCAAATCTGTCGGATGGCGATAGTTTGTTCGAAACCCTGCAGCGCTGGAACCAGCGCGAGGCCGGGTCAACCGCGCAAATGAAAATCACAGTGTCGACGACGGAAGATCAGGTGCCCAGGTTTGTCGCGAACGATCCATCTTGCACGCTTGGCCACGAACCGGTGGCACAAGCTCAATCGATCCAGGCCGATTGCAATTTCCGGTCGCCAGGCGCTGTCATCCCGTCATTCGTCCTGGCCGATTACGGCGAGATCGATCGGCCATCGATCCAGGTATTCAATCTTGCAAGTCATGCCGTCGCTGCGGAGGCCTATGCCAATGCCGCAGAAAAAATCGTTCCTCTGACGGCAGACTGGTTCGGACCGCCGCGAGAAAAAGTAGTGATCGCCGATCTTCCCGATACAAGCGCGTCGCCGTTTGAAAGCGGCGCGTTTCTTCTGACGCCTCTCGGAGCGATCGATCCGAAACTTGCCGGCCTCGTCACCGCTCACCAGTTGGCACATGCATCTTTTTCATCGCCGCGCCCATGGATCAACGAAGGTCTTGCGCATTTCGCGCAGGCACTCTATTTGCAACAGGAAAAAGGTAGGCAGGTGTCGCTCGACTATCTCGCCGCGCACCGTTCGGCGTTGCACGCAGCTGAACCGGATGCAACGCTCGGATCCGGAGATGAGTCGCGATCGCTGGTCAACAGCACAAGCGAGGAATTGATTCGCAGCAAGGGACTGTGCGTGTGGTGGATGCTGCGCGACATGATCGGCGATGCAGCATTGAAGAAGGCAATCGCGGCCTACAAGCCCGATCAGGACAAGAACCCGTCTTACATGCCTCAACTGATCGCAGCACAAACGCAGCGTGATCTGCAATGGTTCTTCGATGACTGGCTGTACCATGATCACGGGCTGCCGAATTTCAAAGTAGAGTCCGCGTTTGCGAGTAGGGTTAACCCGAACCTGTTTGTGCTCACGATTACGCTGGAGAATACCGGTACAGCGGGTGCGGAGGTACCCGTGATCATCCGCATGCCTAAAGGCGAAACGGTCAAGCGCATCGGGGTACGCTCGAAAAGCAAAACCACGGTGCGAGTCGAGACGCCAACAGCACCGCAGGAAATCGTTGTCAACGATGGCAGCGTGCCCGAGAGCGAAACGAAAGACAACGTGTTCAAGGTTGCGCCGCCGCAGAGTTAGCTTGAACCCGCGAGTTCAACGAATCTTGTCATTCTGAGAAGCGCAGCGACGAGGAACCTGCTGTCTGCCCACAGACAGTCCCGGTGCCTCCTCCCTCTCTGTGCCTCCGTGTTAATTTGATGGTTCGCTTCGGAGGAAGAGCTTGGCCTACATCCAATTTCTGGGAGCAGCGGGGACCGTCACAGGCTCAAAGCATTTAATCAATACCGGGGACCACACCGGAAAGACAGGCTTTCAGGTTCTCATCGACTGCGGCCTGTTTCAGGGACCGAAAGAATGGCGCGAGCGCAACTGGCGCGATACTCCAGTTCCCGCCAAGGAAATTGACGCCGTCGTCCTGACGCACGCCCACCTCGATCATTGCGGATGGATTCCCCGTCTCGTGAAAGAGGGATTCCGGGGCCCAATCTACGCTACACCGCCGACCATCGATCTTTGCGGCATCATCCTTCCTGACTCCGGCCACCTTCAGGAAGAAGATGCGCGCTTCTACAACAAGATAAAGAAATCGAAGCACGTCCCCGCGTTGCCGCTGTACACGTTTGACGAAGCCCAAAGCTCGCTACAGTACTTCAGACCGGTACAGGTGGGCGCGACGATTGAACTCTCGAACGAAATCTCGTTCCGTTTCGTGCGTGCCGCCCACATCCTTGGATCGTGTATGGCCGAGGTCTCCTTGAAAACCAATGGCCAGAGTCGGCGTCTGCTTTTCACCGGGGACATTGGGCGAGTTCGCGATCACAAAGTCGCTCCCGGGAAAGTAGTTCACTCCGGGCCGCAGGAAGGCGAAACTGCTGACTTGGTCGTGATGGAATCGACTTACGGCAACCGGATGCATCCCAAAGAAGACCCCATGCCGGAGTTGGCAAGATTAATTACCGCTACGGCGAACCGCGGCGGCAGCGTAATTGTTCCTGCTTTTGCTATCGAGCGCACGCAGAAATTCGTCTTCATCTTGAAACATTTGATCGAATCGGGGCAGGTTCCGCGCATGCCGGTGTTCTGCGACAGTCCCATGGCGATCAAGGCAGTCGAGATTTTCCTGAAACACGACGAAGAGTACAGCGACGAAACGCGCGATATGATTCGCAAATACGGCTCGCCCGTGGAATGGCCCGGATTCACGTTTGCGTCGACGCCGGAAGAGTCGAAGAAAATTAATGAGGCGCGGATGCCGTCGGTGATCATCTCCTCGAGCGGGATGGTGACGGGCGGGCGCATTCTGCATCATCTGGCCCAACGTCTGCCCGATCCACGAAACCTGGTTCTTTTTATCGGATTTCAGGCTCCAGGCACGCGCGGATTCGTAATCAAGAGCAAATCCGACGAAGTGAAAATCTTCGGCGACTACGTCCCGATCCGTGCGCAGGTAGCGGCTCTCGAACAATTCAGCGATCATGCCGATCCGCCCGAGCTGCTGCAGTGGCTCCGCACCTTCGGTAATCGCCCCGCGACGACGTATCTGGTTCACGGCGAACCGGATGCTTCAGGTCAGCTGTGCGACTTGATAAAGAAAGAGCTGGGATGGAATGTGGAGATTGCGCAGTATCAAGAGAAGGTTGAGGTCAGGTAGCCCCACGCTCGAGACAGTCGAGAGTTCACCTTCGTGCCCTTGGTGTTTAAGAAAACTCAGCTTGCAGCGCTGAACCGGGCCAGCGCGTCGAGCTTTGCTCTAGCCGCTCCCGAATCGATCGACTGCGCCGCTATCGGAATTGCGGCAGCAAGATGATCCACCTTGCCGGCTGCGACCAAAGCGGCGGCAGCATTCAAAAGTACGACATCTCTGCGCGCAGATTTTTCTCCGGTGAGCACGGAACGAATGATCTCTGCATTCTCTTTTGCAGTGCCTCCAGAGATTTCCTGTAGCGTAGCACGCTTCATCCCGAATTCTTCCGGTTCAACTTCGTACGACCGGACCGAGCCCGAACGCGCCTCCGCGATCCGAGTGACATCAGTAATTGTGATCTCGTCGAGTCCATCGAGTCCGTGTACAACCAGCGCCCGGCGCAATCCGAGCATGCTGAGCGCTTCTGCAAGTTTTTCGACGAGCTCGATTGAATACACGCCCACTACCTGTCCGTTCGCTCGCGCTGGATTCGTCAGCGGCCCGAGCAGGTTGAACATGGTCCGCATCCGCAACTCGCGTCGTACCGCCTGCACCTGCTTCATCGCTGGATGAAGATTTGGCGCGTACAGAAAACAGATTCCGACTTCGCGAAGACACTGGGCAGCCCGTTCGGGGGTGAGCTGGATATTCACTCCAAGGGCCTCGACTACATCGGCCGATCCGCATTTCGAGCTTATGCTGCGGTTTCCGTGCTTCGCGACCCGCACTCCAGCACCCGCGGTTACGAGGGCCGTTGCGGTGGAGATGTTGAAGGTACCGCTGGCATCGCCGCCGGTACCGCTGGTATCAATCAAAGATTCGCCCGGTTCTTGCATTAACGCATCGCGGCCCGTCCCGCTGACGGCGAGGGGCTCGAACCCATTCTGCTCGATAGGCAACGGTGCTGCTGCGGCGCGAATCGCTTCGGCGAATCCGACGATCTCCTCGACCGTTTCCCCTTTCATGCGAAGCGCGATCAGCATCGCCGCGATTTGTGCATCGGTGCACTTTCCGGCGAGGACGTCGGACATGACGCCGCGGGCTTCTTCGCGGTTGAGCGATTGCGTCTCCTCTGCGGTTGAAGGATTTGCGAGTCGATGGAGGGCGTCAAGGATCATGCTTAGCCGAGCATTTTACGGCATAGGGCGTGCGATACAGGTTTCAAAGTTCAAACGTGACATTACATGCAGATACTTGCGCAGGTAAATCGGGATCAACGTTCGACTACCGCAGGTCCCGCCAACCTCTTGCGGAAATGGTCCCGCCAGTCTTCAGGCAGCGCTGGAGTCGCGATCGCCTTGTGCAGCAACTCATCGTTGTAGATATCTTCGGCGAACACATGATTCATCTCGGCAATTGTGATACCCGATGGCTCCTGGCTTAGCGATTCGAATGACTGTCCGGCTTCGACGCTCCCCTCGATCTCGACCGAGAAGTAAAACCCGCTCCGGCTGCTTCTGAGAAAGCGGGCGATGATATCCTGCCGCTGGAATTTCACAGCCAACTTCTGACACGGAATCCGCGGCTGACGAACTACAATAACCGCCGATCCGATTCGCAGCCGATCTCCGATGTGCAAATCAGTTTCGAACAGGCCTTCGGTTGTGAAGTTCTCGCCGAACATGCCCCACGGAAGATTTGTGCCCGGCAGTTCCGCACGCCAGAATTCATAATGCTCCGAGGGATAGGCGTACACAGCCTTGTTAGGGCCGCCATGCACTGCGAGATCGGCCTGACGGTCGCCGTCGAGGTTGAGCGTGCGCAGCGCTACGGGACCAGAAACAGGCTGCTTAAAAATGCCAGTGCTATAGGTCTCGCCGCGATACAAAGCTAGGCGCGGACGAGCGACGTTGATCGAGACAATCTTCATAGAATCTTTCCCGATTCCGGTCATCGAATGGATCAGGCCGTGTTGGATGCGGAGCGGGGCAAGAAAGCCGCAAAGATGTTTCGCACCCGTCCATTGGCGAGAGGGGCTGTTTGCCTGTTGTTCGATAACTTTCCGCTTTTGAGAAAACATTTCAAAATTACAGCTCCCCGTTTGCCCTACTCTCGTCTTCTTCTATAAAATCAAGGGTTTGCTGCCCGCAGTGCGTCGCCGCAAGCAGGGTCCTACCGATCGTTACTGAAGAGCATTCATTATGAAAATTCATGAGTATCAGGCAAAAGCAATCTTAAGGAAGTATGGTGTCAGCGTGCCGCGCGGATCGATGGCCACTTCCCGCGAAGAGGCTGAGTCGGTCGCGAAGGAATTGCTCGATTCCGGTTCAGGCGGCGTAGTGGTTAAAGCACAGATTCACGCTGGAGGCCGCGGCAAGGGCGGCGGCGTGAAGATCGCGAAGTCCGTCAACGAGGCAGCCGATCTCGCTGGAAAGATGCTCGGCATGAAGTTGGTCACGCATCAGACCGGGCCCGAAGGCCGCATAGTGCGGCGGTTGCTCATCGAAGAGACGCTGCCGATCGAGAAGGAACTTTACCTCGGGATCCTCGTTGACCGCGCCGAAGGCAAGCCGGTTTTCATGGCTTCCGCGGCCGGCGGCATGGAGATTGAGCAGGTTGCGGCCGAAAATCCGGACGCAATTCTGAAGCAGCACATCGATCCTGGCATGGGCCTCGAAGCTTTTCAGGCGCGGAAGATCGCCTTCAAACTCGGACTTGGCCCAAAGCAGATTGGCCCAGCGGTGCAATTCCTGACCTCTCTTTATAAAGCATTCCTCGACACCGACGCTTCTCTGCTCGAGATCAATCCCTTCATCACGACCAAGGACGGTCGGCTCTTCGCGCTCGATGCCAAGATCAACTTCGATGACAACGCGCTCTTTCGCCATGCCGATCTGCGCGAACTGCGCGATATTACCGAAGAAGATCCACTCGAAGTTGAAGCGTCGAAGTACAGCCTCAACTACATCAAACTCGACGGCAACGTGGGATGCATGGTCAACGGCGCCGGACTCGCGATGGCCACCATGGACATCATCAAGTACGCGGGCGGTATGCCAGCGAATTTCCTTGATGTCGGCGGCGGCGCAAGTTCCGAGCAGGTCGCGCACGCATTCGAAATCCTGCTGAGCGACAAGAATGTAAAAGCGGTTCTGATCAACATCTTCGGCGGCATCTTGCGGGTGGATACGTTGGCGACAGGTGTAGTCGAAGCGGCACGCAAGACCAACATCAAGCTGCCAATCGTTCTGCGCCTCGAAGGCACCAACGTCGACGAGGGCAAAAAGATTCTGATGAACTCCGGTTTCAACTTCGTCGTTACCGACACGATGAAAGATGCGGCAGACAAAGTGGTAGCGGCAGCCCGAGGGACGCTGGGCGTGACCGAGTGGCGCTAGACGGTGATCCTTCAATGTTTGCGCAGCCGTCTCAGATGTTGGACAACCGTGCCGGGCGTTCGGAGCCACCGTGGAAGAGCGGCCTTTTAAGGGCCGCGTTGAGAGCCAACATTGATATGGGGCTTTAGCCCCCGGGTTTCATACATGGAGCAAAAGTTATGGCAATCTTAGTCAATAAAGATACGAAGTTAGTTGTTCAAGGCCTCACCGGCCGCGAAGGCACATTTCACGCGAAAGCAAGCGCCGCTTATGGAACGAAAATTGTCGGCGGCGTCACCCCAGGCAAAGGCGGCACCACGCACGAGGGCTGGCCGATCTTCAATACAGTGCAAGAGGCGGTCGACAAAACGGGCGCGAACGCCACCGTGATCTTCGTCCCGCCGCCGTTTGCGGCCGACGCGATCATGGAAGCGGCCGACGCCGAAATCGACCTCATCGTCTGCATTACGGAGGGCATTCCGACGCTGGACATGGTGCGGGCATGGGAGTTTCTGCAGACGCGCCGGTCGCGGCTGATCGGGCCAAACTGCCCGGGAATCATCTCGCCCGGAAAATGCAAAATCGGCATCATGCCCGCGTCGATTCACAAAGAAGGAAATGTCGGTATCGTCTCCCGCTCGGGCACGCTCACTTATGAAGCTGTGCATCAGTTGACGCAGCGCGGCATCGGACAATCGACCGCCATTGGAATCGGCGGTGATCCAATCATCGGCACAACGTTCCTCGACGCTTTGGATCTCTTTAACCGTGATCCCGAGACCGAGGCCGTCATTATGATCGGCGAAATTGGTGGCAACGCTGAGGAGACCGCTGCCGAGTTCATCAAGACCCACATGAAGAAGCCGGTGGTCGGGTTCATCGCCGGACAAACCGCGCCTCCCGGACGCCGCATGGGTCACGCCGGTGCGATTATCTCTGGCGGGAAGGGAACGGCCGCCGAGAAGATCAAAGCCCTCGAATCTGCCGGCATCAAGGTAGCGAAATCTCCAGCGGCAATTGGCGAGACCCTCGCAGCAGCGATAGGTGTTCACGCGTAGCTTGAGTTGCGAGTAATAAACTCTATTCCCTATGCTGAATTACCGATCCGGCGACGCAGTAAGACAAGGGGATCGCGTTCGGTTTCACGGGAATGAAGCCGAAATAGTACTCCTTGCGGACCCGGAACGCGATGACCCCGAGGCGAGATGGTATGTGAAGGAATTTGGAGGAGGCGTTCTAATCGCCGATCCGTCCGTTTCCGGTCACACTTTTATCGACAGAAATTCGCTTCCTCATTGCGAAGATCTGGAATTCGTCGCGAGATCTCAGATTGATGACTCAGGACTCACGACTAAGGACTAAGGACTGAAACCGAATGAAGACGCTCCAACGCACCCTGACCATCGTTAAACCTGACGCCGTACGCAAGAACGCCATCGGCGACATCATCGAACAGTTCGAGAAGAACAACTTCCGCATCCTCGCGATGAAGATGCTTCAAATCTCCAAACATCAGGCCGAACAGTTTTATGCGGTCCATGCCAGCCGTCCTTTTTACAACTCGCTCACGGACTTCATGTCGAGCGGCCCGATCGTCGCCCTTGCCCTTGAAAAAGAAAATGCTATCGCCGATCTGCGCAAGCTCATGGGATCCACCAATCCTGCAAACGCCGAAGAAGGGACTATTCGGAAGAAGTGGGCGACCAACATCGAGTACAACGCAATCCACGGCTCCGATGCGGAGGAGACAGCCCGTTTCGAGCTAAGCTTCTTCTTCGCCGGATATGAGCTAGCCAAATAGTCGTAGGTCGTTCGTCGTTCGCAGGTCCAGATCGATGGACCGGCTTTGGCAAACTTCCAACGACAAATGAGCAACGACGGTTTTCTCATGCCTTTCGTTCAAATCACCCTGCTCCAGGGCCGAACGGCTGACCAGAAGCGCAAGATCGCCAAGCGCATCACTGACGCTTTAGTCGAAGAAGCCGGCGCCCGCCGCGAGGCGATTGTCGTGGCTTTCCACGAGGTCTCCAGAGAAAGCTATGCCTCCGGCGGCGAGCTGTTGATCGATAAAGCACCACAGAAATAGATCACCTCGGGCTCCAGTCTTATTACTCCCGTAATCCACCCTTGGCGTTTGGGAATAGTTATACTTCGCTCGAAAGCGAGGTATCTCATGAAAACCTGGAAACTGGCCGCGATGCTTTTCCTGTGCGCATCTGCCCTTGCGCAGACATCGGAAACCGCTCCGGCTGCACCCACAGCAAGAAAGTCGTGCGACGACCTGAAGGCGGAGATCAGCAAGAAGCTTGATGCGAAGGGCGTCACTTCTTACACGCTCGATGCAGTCGACAAAGGCAAGGAAGGTGACGGGAAGGTAGTAGGTACCTGTGACGGCGGAACGAAAAGCATGGTCTATACGCGAGCCGGTGCTGCCCCAAGCAAAGCCGCCGAAGACAAGAAGCCACAGTAGGCCGCAACACGAATCAGAGCAGTGTGTTTGTCATGGCGACGACGACTCGCGGAGCGAGGATGGAGGAATCTTTCCACTACGCTTAACCGGCGGATTCCGGTTACCCCAGCGGCTCGAACAAGTGTCCCTCCACGCGGTCAGCGATCTTCGGCAGATCCTTTCTCGCGTGTTGCAGGAAATGCGGGGCGGCACGATGCGCTTCGAGCGCGGCATCATCCTTGTACTGCTCGTAGATAAAGAACCGCCGCGGCTCCGTCTTGTGCCGATGCACCTGGTACATCGAGCAGCCAGGTTCTTTGCGGGAATGTTCGGTCAACTTTTGGAAGAGATCAGCAACTTCAGCTTCGTGTCCTACTTTTGCCATCCAGGTGACAGCCAGCACCACCATCTGCGTGCTCTCCTTACACCGGCCGGTCAGCCGGGAGGGACATTCTAGGCTTTCTTGGTGGCCACCTTCAACTCCGTAATGAAATCGTCAAGCAGGATGGTATGGTCACGGTCTGGGCCCGTGGAAATCATGCCGATCTTTGCCCCCGTTTCCTTCGCTACAAAATCGAGATAGTTACGAGCTTGCTTCGGTAGCTTCTGGTAATCAAATATGCCTTCGGTGGATGTCTGCCAACCGGGCATTTTTGTATAAATGCACTCGATCTTCTCGAATCCGCTCGCTTGGGCCGGTGGCTCTGAAGTCTCTTTGCCATCGATCTTGAATCCGACGCAGACGGGGATCTCCGCAAGTTCGTCGAGAACGTCAAGCTTGGTCACGACCAGCCAGTTCGTTCCATTGACCATGCCTGAGTAGCGGAGAAGAGGCAGGTCGAGCCACCCAGTACGCCGCGGACGGCCAGTAACCGCACCGTATTCATTGCCGCGCTTGCGAATATTATCTCCAACCTCGCCATGGTCTTCAGTTGGGAATGGCCCTTCGCCTACGCGCGTGCAATATGCCTTGGTGATGCCGATGACCGAGTTGATTGCATTCGGAGCAACACCCGTCCCGATCACAGCGCCGCCGGAAGTTGCGCTCGACGACGTCACGAACGGATAGGTCCCATGATCGATGTCGAGCATCGTTCCCTGCGCGCCTTCAAACAGGATCGACTCGCCCTGACTCAACGCGTGGTTCAGCAGCATGGCCGTATCGCATACGAACGGAGCAATTTTCTCAGCAGCCTGCGCGTATTCCGCATACATCTTGTCCGCATCGACAGGCTCAGAATTGAACAAGGCATGCACAATCATGTTCTTCTCGCGCACCGCGTTCTCGATATGTTTCTTGAGTAGCGTCAGATCGAGCAAGTCGGCGACTCGCAAGCCGCGTCGTCCCATCTTGTCTTCATACGCGGGTCCAATGCCACGCGATGTGGTGCCGATCTTCACGCGCCCCGGAGCATTTTCCGAGGCAAGTTCAATCATCCGGTGATAAGGCAGAATCACATGCGCCCGATTGGAGACGAAAAGACTGCCGTCGACCTGCACCCCGGTTTCGCGCAGTGCGCCCACTTCCTTCAGAAACGCGAGCGGATCGAGAACAACTCCATTCCCGATGACGCTGCGGCAGCCGCGGCGCAGCACGCCGCAAGGTACGAGCTGGAGAACGAACTTCTTCCCATTGATGATGACGGTGTGGCCGGCGTTGTGTCCGCCAGCATAACGGGCAACTATCGAGAAGTTCTCCGACAAAACGTCGACGATCTTCCCCTTGCCCTCATCGCCCCACTGGGCGCCAACAATCACCGCAGTCTTGCCTTTTTTCAATTCCAGCTCCGTAAGGAAAATTGACGCACACAAGATGCGTCTGTGCCGCGTTTGCACACTTCTCAACCGCGGCTAGGCTTGCACAAAATTACTGGGATCAGAGCGGAGAAGACGTGTACGGACTATCTTACCGTGACGCTCTCTCGAATGGCAACGACTGGTCGGAATTATCATTGCCAATTTCCGAATGCCGAATTGAGGCGGGAAATCGGCATTTGGCAATTTGGTCCGCTGTGCCTCCGTAGCCCGAATGCGCTACATTGTTCCGCATGCCCTCTTATTTCACTCCGGAACTCTTCCGTTTCCTGACTCGGCTCAAGCGCAACAACAATCGCGATTGGTTTCAGGCACATCGGCAGGACTACGAGACTCATCTACTCAAGCCGGCAGTGCAGTTCATCACCGATTTCGCTGCGCCGCTTTACGGCATTACGCCGTACTTGGTCGCCGATCCCAGGATGACCCGCGGCTCGCTCTTTCGTATCTATCGCGACACGCGATTTTCTTCAGACAAGCGTCCCTATAAGACGCATTTGGCGATGAAGTTTTCGCACCGTGGCAAAGACGTCCACTCTCCGGGCTTCTATCTTCACATCGAGCCCGGCGGGTGTTTTGCCGCGTCCGGCCTGTGGCATCCCGAGCCGCCAACATTAATCAAAGTCCGCAACGCAATCGTCGAGCGCTGTGAGGAATGGCGCCGGATTCGAAAACTCTTGAATTGGGACGATGCAACGAAGCTCTCGCGGCCACCGCGGGGATTCCCGCGCGATCACGAATTCGTGGATGACCTAAAGCTGCGTGATCTGGGAACAGCGATCGAATTCACCGACGCGCAAGTGGGCAGCTCGAAATTCATGGCCACATTCTCGACAGCCTGCAAAAAGATGTCCCCACTCGCGAAATTCCTAAGTGGCGCGCTCGGGCTTCCGTTCTGAGAGATAAAACTGGCATCGCGGCTGCCCTAAAACAGGAGGGGTTGTCCCCAATCGACTCGTCTCTTATTGTTCCGCTTCCTGCTTCCGAATCTCCTCCAGCCGCTTCTTCAAATACTCCTTGTACTCCTTCTGCAGTGCCGGATCCTTAGGAGATCCATAAATCTCCGACGACTTATATTTCCCCTCATCGAACTTCTTCTTCGTCCACTCATCATGGACATGGGTCTCGTCCGCACGATCCAGCATTTCTTTCACGAACTGCGGGGGAACGAAATACACTCCCTCGCGATCTCCGAAAACCAAATCCCCCGGCATCACGGTGACTCCGCCAATTCGTATCGGCACGTTAACTCCAGTCAACATCACGTTGCCGATTGGCGTGGGATCAGTTGCCCGAAAGTAAGCCGGCATATCAATCTCCGCGATTCCATCCAGATCACGCACGCTGCCATCCACGACAAGACCGCCGCCCTTCGTTGCCTTCATCACGTAATAAAAAAGGTTGTCGCCGACGATGGTCCCATCCACCTTCTTACCGAAAAGATCGACGACCAGAACATCCCCAGGCTGAAGCATGTCAATTGCGAACTGGTTGCTGAGTGGCGGCTGGCCGTTCGCTTTCGCCTTGGCTTCGGCAATATCGTCAACATCAGCGCGCTTCGGCATGAACTGTACCGTGAACGCCCGCCCCACCATTGTTTTCCCCGGATGCAAGATTTGAAATCCGTCCGCCCACTGATTGTTGTATCCCTTGTCCACCAATTCGGCCCACACCTCTTCCGCCGATAGCCCGCGAGCCCGCTCGAGCATCGAATCCGGAATCTTGGGCCGCCCATCCGGCAAACGATCAAATGGAGACTTCGTCGTGTAGTCCACTAGTTCCTGTTTCGGAAAGCTGAACAATTGCGCATGAGCAAAGGATGCAACGAACAAAAATGCGGCAGCAACAGCCTTAACTGGTCTTAAGAAAGGTAGGCGTACAGCGTCTTCGCGTACTCGTGTCATCGAGGACTCTCCTCATTTTCAGTTTTCAAGCTCACCACTTGCCAGCGAGCATACAATTCTATGTCGCAAACAACGCTTACGAAAGATGGGAGCGGCTGCAACGTGATCCAAACTCGCAATACCGTGAGTGCTTGCGACAACGTGAATGCTTGCAGAACCTGGAACAGAGGCCCCTTAAGGGCTGCGTCAAGTGATCCAATTTCATCCCGGGGCTTTATCCCGGGCACTCTAGGACTACATGATGAAGAAAACCGGTATTGATCGTCGCGACCTCCTGAAAACTTCCGCTCTGGCCCTCGGAGGCGCTCTGCTCGCCGAATCCGCCGAAGCTTACCCAAAAGGCATCAATGCAAACTCAAGTCCTTCGACATTGAAGATCACCGACCTTCGTGTCGCAACAGTGGTCAAACCCGGTCCAAGCCCTTGCCCCATCATTCGTATCGATACTAATCAAGGAGTCTACGGGCTCGGTGAAGTCCGCGACGGCGCGAGTGCCACGTACGCCCTTTTCCTAAAGAGCCGCATTGTCAGAGAGAATCCTCTTCAACTCGACAAAATCTTTCGCAAGATCAAGCAATTCGGAGGACACGCGCGGCAGGGTGGCGGCGTCTGCGCCATTGAAATGGCCCTCTGGGACATCGCCGGCAAAGTCTACAACGTCCCCGTCTACATGATGCTCGGCGGCGGAAAGTTCCGAGACAAGATCCGCATCTACGCCGACACGACCGAATCGAAAGATCCCAAGGTTTATGCGCAGCGCATGAAAGAGCGCAAAGACGTCATGGGTCTCACTTGGCTCAAGATGGACCTCGGCGTCGAAATGGTTTCCGACACTGCCGGTACGGTTACTAACGCAACTGACCTGAATCAATGGCAAGCCGACCAGTTACCGCATCCTCTTCTCGGCATGGAAGTTACCGACAAAGGCATCGCGATGCTCGAGCAGTACGTCGCCGCCGTGCGTGATGCCGTAGGCATGGAGATCCCACTCTCCATGGATCATCTGGGCCATCTCGGCGTGAAGTCGATTATTCGCCTCGGCAAGGCCTACGAGAAATACAACCTCTCTTGGCTAGAGGACGTGATCCCGTGGCAATACACCGACCTGCTGAAGGAAATCGCCGACCAGAGCCCTACGCCCATTCTCACCGGCGAAGATATCTATCTGAAAGAACCATTCCAGGTGCTGTGCGAGAAACACGCAGTCGGAAAAATTCAGCCGGACCTCGCGACCGCCGGAGGCATCCTCGAGACTCACAAAATCGGAGACATGGCCGAAGAGTACGGTGTCCCCATGGCAATGCACTTCGCCGGAACGCCAGTCTCTTGCATGGCCAACGTCCATTGCGCAGCCGCGACTCTGAATTTTCTTGCGCTCGAGAATCACTCCCTCGACGTCCCATGGTGGTCTTCGTTAGTGCAAGAGGGCGTAAAGGCACCGATCGTGAATCACGGATGGATCGACGTCCCCGACCGCCCCGGCCTCGGCGTCACGCTAAACGATGATGTCGTCCGCCAGCATCTGGCCCCCGGCACAGGTTACTTCGAACCCACTCCGCAATGGGACCAGGAGCGCTCCTGGGACCGGTTGTGGAGTTGAAAGCCCCGAAAATGGCGAGCTAAGAGCTCTGGGACAGATTCAAAGCCATGGCAAGGCATTGAAATCGCGGGGATGCTCCTCTTGACAATAGTCGTTATAACGATTAGAATCATTTTCTGATGCCCGATAAAAAGACAGCGCGGCGCTCCGGAAGTGCGGAGGAGGACGTCTTCGTCAGCCTGTTAAGAACGGCAGATCTGCTCACTCGAAGCGTGGAGAAAGTCCTCAAAAATGCTGACGTCTCGCCCACCCAGTACAACGTCCTCCGGATTCTGCGAGGCGCTCCCGAAGGCCTGACCTGCAGCGAGATAGCACGACGGATGATCACGCGCGATCCTGACATCACCCGCTTGCTTGATCGCCTGGAAAAGCGGGAACTGATCCAGCGCTGCCGCGAGACCAAGGACCGCCGCCAGGTTCAGACCCGTATTCGCCCGGAGGGGCTGCATCTTCTTGAGGAACTCGACGGGCCCGTCACGCAGATTCATCACAAACAGCTAGGACATCTGGGACGAGTAGGGCTGCGCTCTCTGCAGGTCCTTCTGGAAAACGCGCGCCAGCACACGGGATAAATTTTTTGCAGCAATAGTCGTTATCACGATCATCTGTATAACAGGAGGATTTGCCATGAGCACACTTTCCACAGCAGCTCCCGCTACCACTACTTGGAGCATCGATTCCGTTCACTCCAGCGCGCAGTTCAAGGTCAAACACATGATGATCTCGAATGTGAAGGGAGAGTTCACCAGCATCACGGGTGCTCTCAAGTACGACGAAGAAAACATCGGGAATTCCTCGGTCGAAGCTTCGATTGACTCCCGAACGATCAGTACCCGTGACCCACAGCGAGATGCACACCTGAAGAGCGCCGACTTCTTCGACGTCGACAAATATCCGGCGCTCACTTTCAAGTCGACTGCCGTTTCCAGAAAGTCGGACGGGGAACTCTCGGTGGCAGGGAACCTGACCATTCACGGCATTACGAAGGATGTAGTGTTCGAAGTCGAGGGACCGAGCGCGCCGGCAAAAGATCCATGGGGTAACACTCGGGTGGGACTCTCCGCCTCGACGCGCATCAATCGGAAGGATTTTGGTTTAACGTGGAATGCCACGCTCGAAACTGGTGGAATCCTCGTCGGTGACGAGGTCTCAATCACTCTCGACGTTCAATTCATCAAAGGGTAATTCGCAGAGAAGTTGGCCACAAAGCCCGCTCTGATCCGGTGCCAGTGTGCGACCGACGGAGCGGGTGCCGCACTCTGACCCCGGTTCGAATGAGCCAAACAGATGTGGTAGGCCCGGCAGGAATCGAACCTGCAACCCTCGGATTAGAAATCCGATGCTCTATCCGTTTGAGCTACGGGCCCATAGCAGTAGAAGGGAGCGAATTCAGTATAGCCAAAACTTGCTGACTAGCATCGTATATGCGAAGAGGCAATGCCGAAGGCCAAAGCCAAATCCGGATCCAGTGCGAAATCGGCTTCCGAACATAGCTCTAATGCTGGCACTCTTAAAGGCTGGAAGCAGATTGCAGGGTTTCTCGGCGAGCCAACCTCAGTCGTACAGCGCTGGGCTGCGACCGGCATGCCTGTACGCCGCGAAGGTCAGTTTGTGAGCACGACGGTAAATGAACTCAACAAATGGTTGGGGCAGCAATCGGGCAAGCCCGTCCACGTCGTTACCGACGATACTGATCTTAGCTCCGAACTAAAGCGCGGACTCTCGTACGTGCGCCACAAACATTAGCTTCTAAGTGCGGTTTCGTCGCCATGGGTGCCCCATTTCTCGCGCAAGGCTGCCTTTAGTATTCCAGCTAGTATTCCAGCACCTCATAAAACTCGATCCAACTTCGCTGGAACATCGGGTGCTGCTTCTTGGCGAGCTCCGTGTGTTCATCACATTCTTGGATTTGCTTCAATGCCTTTTCGGCAGCAGCGAGAGAATCAAAGCGAAATTGGCAGACAATTGTATTGTCGGGTTCGCGGCCTGAAATTGGCACCAGTCGCTCGCCCCGGGGCAGCAGGCCGCGATGCTCGAGTTGGGCGAATTGCTTTTCCAATTCGTAGAATTCCTTTTTATGAGCCGGTTGGAATTGCTGAATCAGACGCATAATGACGGCCATTGTTTTTCCCCGTGTTCGTTTTTTTTGCCACAACTGCAATGCAAAAAACCTTCCGCTCTGGTGCCGGACTTTGCGTTATTCCTCCGGCACATCGAATGAAACCAGTTCGGCCTTGAATCCGCGCGTGCGGTACGCGCCATAAGCGATCCCGAGCGCCATCCAGGTGACCCCTGCGATCTTGGCCGGCTTGCTGAGATTCAGCCAGAGCAGCATGCAAACGACGAATCCGCAGATCGGCACAAGAAAGTTGCTAAGATCGCGGCGCCGCTCGCGCAAGAAATATCGCGTGAAAGAAGCGGCATTCACTCCCATAAACGCCAGCAGGGCTCCGAAATTCAGCAACTCCGCCGCGCGCTCGAACGTCAGGAATGTTGTTCCAATCAAAGCAAACAACCCCACGAACAATACGTTGTTCCGCGGAATCCGACGCTTCGGTTCAATCGCTCCGAAGAAAGCCTTCGGAATCGCATTGCCCCGGCCCATGCCGTAGAGAAGTCGCGCCGCCCCAAGTTGTGATCCCATGCCCGATCCAACCGTCGCGACGAGCAGAGTGACGTTGATCAGACTGAACAGCCATTGTCCTCCCGCACGGCCTGCCACGGAAACGTAGGCCGTGTCGACATCCGGAAACGGCTGCGAAGTCGGCCATACCACCTGCGCCGCGTACACCTCAACCGATGCAAGCAGTCCTGTAATCAGGCACACAAGAACGGTCGCCAGGAGAATATTGCGCTTGGGATTTTCCGCCTCCTCGGACAGCGTAGAAATACCGTCGAATCCGATGTAGGTCAGCACGGCCAGAGACGTCCCGCCGAGAACGGCCGGAACTGAAAATGTTTGTGGATCATAAAACGGCCGGGTGAAGAAGGCGAGCCCATCGTGCGGCGTTTTCAGAACGTATCGCACAGCCGCAGCGAGAAAAATCGCAATGACGATTCCCATCCCGGCCGCCAGCGTGTCATTGATCCGGGCGGATGTTCGAATGCCAAACAGATTCAGCCCGGTAAACATCGCTAGAAAGATGACCACGAAAACAGGATACGGAATCTCGGGAATAAAATTCAGCGCGAACTTGCTGCACAAGATCGTGCAAACGATGGGATTCAGCATGTAGTCCATTGCCATACCCCATCCGGTCACGTAACCAAGCGCGGGGTGAATCTCCGATCCCACATATGTGAACGCCGAACCAGCGCTCGGATACGCTCGTGCCATCCGCCCATAGCTGATCGCGGTAAACAGCATCGCAACCATCGCGATGAGCACGGTCGTGACAGCATGGCCATGTGCCCGCTGGCTCATGATTCCGTATACCGGCATCGGAGCCGTAGGCTGAATCACGATCATTCCGTAAAGAATCAGATCCCAAAGCCCAAGTGTCCGCCGCAACCGCACCGGGCTTGTAGCCGAAGTTGTTTCTGCTTGTGGCATCGCTCAACACAAAAAACTCTAAGCCGAAAAGGGAAAGCGAACGCACTCAAAAAAGGAACGAAAATTGCCCTCTCGTCAGCGATTGCTGGCCGACGACCAACGACTAACGACCGATGACTAGAAGTAAAACTTCAGTGCAAACTGAATCAGCCGCGGGTCGCGCGCCGCCTGCAGTTGTCCGAACTGGGGCGTACCAATCTCGATTGCCACAGGCTCAACCTGTCCCGCCGCGCCGATCGGTCCCCATAACGGGTTCACGTGATTCCAGATGTTGAAGAAGTCGCCACGGAACTCGAAGCGCATCTGCTCCCGCACCGGAATCGCTTTGAGAATCGACACATCCCAGGTCTGATATCCCGGCCCATGCGTGATGTTGCGTCCTTCATTGCCATATGTTCCAGGAGTTGTGTCGCTGGCGAACGCGCAAGTGTTAAAGAAAGTACCCGCCTGGCAGGGCCTGCCATTCGGATTTCCGACAACGTTCGGGCGCGTGCAATTGTAGGAAACCGTCCCGCCGCAATCATTGTTGGCCGCGTTGTTGAATGGATCGGTGACGGTAAACCAGTTGCCCGTCGAAGCCGAAACGATCCCGGCGATCTGCCAGTTGCCGATCAACTGATTCGCGAAGCCGCTCGCGTTCCCGCCCAATGCCTGCCCTTTGCCGAACGGCAGGTCCCATGAGTAGCTGACGACCAGGTGATGACGCACGTCAAAATCGGAGTTCCCATACTCCAGCTGTGGAAACCGCTGGTCCCGGAAGTCCCCGTTATTCAGTGATCCGAGGCTGGCACTCGAAGCATCGTCCAGCGAGTGACTGTAGGTATATGCCGCCTGGAACTGCAGCCCATGCGATGCACGCTTCTCCACGCTGGCTTGCAGCGAGTTGTAGTTCGAGCTCGTATCCGAGCGGAAGGAATCGATGGTGCCGTCTACCGCAGGGAAGGGACGCCGTGGCGCAAGCGGCGCGTTTGGATCCGTGCTCGGCGTTGCCTGATTGCCATTGTAGAAACCATACAGCCGCGATCCGTGGGAACCGGCGTACGATACCTCCACCACAGTCTCTTTCGGAAATTGGTACTGCAGTCCGTAATGCCATTGCTGCATCCGCGGCGTTCTCAAGTTAGGAGAGATCGAGTACAAAAGCGGGTTGTTTGGATCGGTGAGGGAACTCGCCGGAAATCCTTGAGTCCAGAAATTGTTGATCATCAGGCTGGTATCAGGGGCGCCGCCATTGGCGGGCACCTTCACGCCGATCGCGCAAAGATCATTCGGGAATGCGGGATTGGCTTGCGGAGGAACCGGGTTTCCGCACGGTGAGTTAAACGATTGTGTGACGAAGTACGGCGGATTAAACCCTGGGCTGGGGAACGAGAATGGTCCGTTCTCCACGCCTCCATAGAAGACGCCGTAGCCGCCACGCATTACCAGTCGATCGCTAACTTTGAAGGCAAAGCCGATCCGTGGGGCCCAGTCGTTGTAGTCAGGATGGATCAATCCCGTAGAAGCGGTGGCTTGCAGAGGCAGGTAGGACGCGAGCGTTGGAGTGAGTTGAACGTTCTGTCCCTTGGGAACGAGGATGGAATCGCTACGAAAATCGAATGTGCCTTGCTGATTGCCGGTCGCGGTTACCGGCATGAAGAGTTCGTAACGTAGGCCGAGATTCAGCGTGAGCCGATTGCTTACACGGATGTCGTCCTCGCCGAAGAATGCCAGAGTGTTGCGATGGTAGTCGGGGGCATGCAGATTGACGATGTTTGCCGAGTCGGGCACCCCAAGAAGAAATGATGCGATATCGTCACCGCCAGTCGTGTTGCCGTTTGCATCCACCGGTTCTCCAGGATTGCTTGTGAAGTCAGGGCCGTAACTGAGATCGCCGCGTGGCGACGAGACTTGGAAAATGGTGAACTGTTCTTTCCGCAGCTCAGTGCCAAACTTCAGCGAGTGCTTGCCGTGGCTCCAGATGATGTTATCGTTCAGCACGAAGCTGTTCTGTTTTTCAACAGAAGGCAGGAAATCTGAGGCTCCGATGCACGCATAGTTCACAAAGCAGATCGATGGGAGGCCGCCGATGCCCTGCTGAAAGGGCACGCCCAGCAGTCCCAGTTGCCCTGAGACGTCGGTGTTGGAGTAGGGCTCAACGCGGTGCGAATTGATGCGGTTATATCCCAGACGAAACTCGTTCAGAAGCGTTGACGTAAAAGTGTGTAGTTCGCTGATCGCTACGCTGCGATACGCGTTGTCCTGATCGCCCGCCGTGAAGCCGCCGCCATCGAGGAAGCTGTTAAACGGACCGGGAGTATGGATCGGCTGGTCCTCATAACTGAAACGCGCGAAAAAGTTATCTCGATCCGAGAACTTGTGATCGACGCGAACATCGAAATTGTTCTGATTCAGGCTTTTCTTCGGGTCGACCAGATAGTTGTTGCCATTGATGTCGACGTTAGGAGCCGGATACAGCGCATTGATTGCTGCTGCGGATGCGCTGATCGCGCTCGGCCCGCTAGCCGGAAAAATATTTGTCGGTACGCCGGCTCCATTTACAGCGATCGGCACGCCGCAGAAGCCGCTGGGATTCACTGCTGAAGGTTGCGTCAGCCGCGGATTGAAGATTTCGCCCTGGTATGTCGGATTCCCGCTGCAATCGACAACGCCGGCGATCGGAGTCGTCAGATCAAGTTGGGACGAAAAGTCTCCGCTGACCTGAGCTGCTGACGGAATCAATAGCAATTGCGGCAATGCTTGCCGGATCCGCAAGCCTTCATAGTCGACGAAGAAGAAAGTGCGGTCTTTAATGATTGGCCCGCCGAGCGTTGCCCCAAACTGGTTCTGCTGATATTGCTGCCGTCCAAAAAAGTCGAAGGCATTGCGTCCATCGAGCTTGTCATTGCGGAAGAACTCATAAACATCACCGTGGAACTGGTTTGTCCCGGATTTGATCACAGCATTCATGATCGCGCCGTTGCCCCGCCCGAATTCGGCACTGTAGGAATTGGTCTCGACCTTGAATTCGCCAATTGCATCAACCGACGGCTGAATCACATAAGCGCTGCCGTTCAGCACATCACCCAGGTTGGCGTTGTTGTCGATGCCGTCGAGCAGAAAATTATTTTGTAGAGCGCGTGCGCCGTTGGAGCTGAATCCGTAACTGGTCTCAGTCCGCGATCCGGGCTCGCTGGGCGCTACTCCCATGGAAAGCTGCGCGAGCTGAGCAAAATTCCTTCCGTTCAACGGAAGTGTGGTTGCAGTTTTGCCACTCACAACATTGTTAAGTTCCGAGGTTTCCGTCTCCAGTTGCGGTGTGATAGTCGTGACCGTCATGGTCTCGCTGATGCCGCCGACCTGCATCGTGATGTCGACCGGCAGACGATCTTGCACGTTCAACGGCACAGGCCCCGCGACTGCCTTCTTGAATCCTGTCTTCTCCACCGTGACCGTGTATTGACCGATCCGGAGTGGCCCGGCGACGTATTCGCCTGTCGCATTCGTCGTCGTGTGAAACGCCGTGCCATGTTCGACATCGGCAACCGTGACGTTGGCATCTGCAACCACAGCGCCGGTGCTGTCTTTCACTGCGCCAACGATGGTGCCCATATCCTTCTGCGCCCACGACGAAGTCGCTCCGAAAACGATGAAGAGTCCGATTACAGCGTGAATGAAGAGAGTGAAGGAGCAACCGCCAAGACGTGCCATGATCATGCCTCCAAACAGAGCGAAGAATTACTGTTTTTGTGGATCTGCTGGACTCACCTCTAACAGCAGATGCTCGAAGAAATTCACCTTTAGTTTTGGCGCGCTGGCATCAACCGATCCCAGCGATTTGCCATTTTCGTAATCAACTAGCTGATACGTTCCCGAATTCAAGCCGCGAAGCTCAACTTCGCCGCTCCAGTGCTTACCCTTCTCCGCGTAAAACGCGTAATACATCCGGCCTTCCTTCGCGATGGCATAGGCTTCCGGAAAGTCATATCCATACGTATACAAATCTAGAAATTGTCCCTTCGACAGCATCTTGTCCTGATAAATCGCAATCCATTTTTTCCAGAACGCTTCTTTTTCTCCGGGAGTGAGCTCAACAGTCTTGAAGTGCTTGCCATAGTCGGGCCATGTGAACTTCGTTCCCACAACTGCTCCCACACCGACTTCAGAAGCGAAGTCCCGGCCCTGGTCGATTTCGTTCGATGTATTCATGAGCCGCACATCGGTGAGTTCCACGTGATCGCCATACACCGCCGCTTGCGGCCCAAGCAGCGCCTTGTACATTTTCGTCCGCAGACGAACTTGTCGTGCGCCCACCGGATCCGCCGTCACGGCCTGATCGATGTACGGAAGCCATGCCAAACTCGGCGGCGTGCCGCACGGGCAAGCTTGCGTCACACTGTCGGGCTTCAGCGCGCGGGTTGTTTCGAGAATAGTTTTGTAGACTTCGCCGACGGCTTGAATCGAATCGTTCGGCGACTTGTGATGATGTTTCGGGTTGTAACAGGCTGGAACCGTGTAGGAGAAATCGAGCTTGTGCCCGTCGAAGCCCCAGTCGCGAATAAATCGTTCCGTCAACTGCTTATAGTACTGCCGCACTTCCGGTACAGCGGGACAAAACGCACCAAGATCAGCAGTAGCGCGCGCTGGTTTCCCATTTTGGTCGAGGATCAGCCAATCCGGATGTTCCTTCACGACATTCGCTAGTTGATAGGAACGGTGATTGAGAATGTCCTTTCCATTTCCGTCTTCTACGACCAGCGGAATCCACCAGAGTGTGATGTGAATCCCCGCATCGTGATAAGCCTTCACAACTTTTTGCAATGAATCGTCGGGGAACGTGGCACGGCGCGGCTGCCAGTCCCCACGATTGTTGAACCATCCAGCATCGAGAGTAGCCCACTTCAATCCGAGTTCTTTCAGCTTCGGAATCGTGCCCAGCATCTGCTTGGGCGTGAAGTCCATCTCGTATCCCCAGCCACACCAGTTCGCCTGATAATCGGCCTCCGTGGGATGAGCCAGGCTCAATCCGCGCACCTGCAGCATCCGCGAATAGATTCTTAGTGGCTCGTAGAAGTCACCGTGAAAGACAGATACAAATGTCAGCGGTGTTGTGTAGCTCTCGCCCGGCTTGAGTGACGCATTTGTATCAAGAACAACACCGGCATTCACGCGCCCATTCGCGAGCGTTTTTACCGGCAACGCCAGCGTAAGGGGAACAGTCTCCGCGTGGCCGATCGCCTCCCCGACCGAGCCAGTCCAGAACGCCACAACGGGGATTCCGCCTCCTGTCTGGTTCTCATCGTTGTGCTGCATCAGTTGCATGGGATTCGCGCGCATAAATTTGTCGCTGATGCGCATCACATCGTCTCTTCCCCATGCCTCGCTCGATCCATGAAACGACCACATCGCGTAAGGCTGCGCCTTTGGATCGCTCAGCGATGCATTGAAGACATGCTGCTGTGTCGTCACGCGATCAATCACTGTGTCCGCAGAGCCCGTGTCTTTATAAGAGACACTCGTCAGCGCGAGTGTCGGGAAATCGTCATAGATCTCAACTGTCAACGTTTTCTGCAGACCGGGCAAAGACGAACTGGCACCCGATACATCAATTCGTTTCCCCCGTGCGCCTAAACGTCCGGAGGCGTCCGAGACCTTCGCATGATCGAGATCGAGAACGAAATCGGCGATCTCACGGCCGTTGACGGTCACCAAGTCTGCCGTCGCCGATCCGCTCCTCGGATCGTCCAGGGTCAGGGTCTTCCCGTCGCGAACAAGGCTTGCCTGAAGATATCCATAAGGGAACAGCCGAAATTCTGCTGCAGCCGTTTCGATGACGATGACGGATCCGGAATTGACCCGGACCTGGATCGCCGAAGGTTCCTGATGTATTTCGACGGATTGCTTGCGATTACACGAGGAGATGAGGGAGAGCACAACCAGCGTGCAGCAGAGGGCAACGCACCGGTGGCTGGGGAAAGAACGGCACGACGAACTGCGAAATTTCGGCATGCTCAGCAGTTCCTGGAACAAACAAAACGAAATAAAACGTTATATTTCGAAAGTATTACGTTTTAGATAATACTCCCGCATCATTACTGTCAAGAAGAAACGCTCATCAACTTCGAGTCTTGCTCCGCGAAAAACTCTTCGATCTGCGAAGAAAAGCTGTATCCACTTCGACGAAGAAACTCCACCAGCGACTCAAGCTGCGCTTCGGGATGAATCGTGTGCGGCGACTGGCACTTGTAGCTGGCCAGCAACACACCGAATTCCAAAGCCGAATCGACACGTTCGTTGCTCCGCTGCTTATCCGATCCTTTCTTAACGAACGGAATGCCAGCCGCGATCGCAGCAAGCACTCCACCCAGCAGCGAATCTCCAGCGCCCGCAGTCGAAGCCACACTCACCTTCGGGGCCGGAGAGTAGCTCCAGCCTTCTGCTGTGACTCCGTAAGCTCCGCCGCTGCCCACGCTAACGATCATCTTCAGTGCAGGACAATTCGCTTGCACGAACCTCTGACACCTCTCAATCAGCGATTCGGGGGCACCTGGATTGAATGCGCAATCCACTAGCTCTCCCGCTTCCTCTTCATTCAGCGCCACCAGATCCAGCCGCTCGAACAATCCCGAGCTTTTTGCCGGCTTAATCTCGGCCGCCACGAATGAAGCGGCACGAAAGCATCCTGCACTGCTGGCCAGTTTCAAAAAATGTTCCCGGACCTCAAGTGAAACTTCGGGAACTGCCAGGGCAATCGTCCGCGCAGCATCCGATCGCATCAATCCCGCAATCTCATCGATATCGCTCTTCGCCAACGCTGCCGCCGCCGATTTGCTCGTCGTGAGATTGCCTCCCGCCCCATCCGGATACTGGAAGCAAACGCTGAACAGAGTCGGCAGCTTGCCCGTCATCTGCACCTGCGCCGTGTCCATCCCTGCTTCAGCCATCTCTCTCAACATCTGCCGTCCCGTAGCATCCTCTCCCACGATTCCGACGGGGAGAATATGGAAGGGAAGTCCCGCTGGTCGAGCGCCGAGCAATTTCGCCACGTAATGAATCACGATATGCAGCTTGCAGTAATCCCGAACATCGAGCAGCTGCGCCGGACGGCTCTCATTCCGCCCGAGCGTGTGATCTCCTTCCAATTCGAAAAATATTCCGCTTCCGATTCCGCCAACTCCAATTAGCCGTCGGAACGGAGATCTTTCATCGATGCGAAGCACGCGCATGGCTCTAGAACAGCTCCCAGTCAGGGTTTTCGCTGATCGGATGCCGCGCTGTTCCCTGCGTGGCCGTGATCAATGCATCCGGATGTCTCTGCAACAGCGTCATCGGATAATCCGCAGTCGGTTCCGCAAACAGCGCCACTCGCAAAGCCGTCTGCTTCCACGCACCTGTATCGCTATATACGCGCACCTTCTTCGCCGACATGCACTCACGCACTCCCAGCGTGATCGACATCGGTGGCACAAACTGATACGCGCTTCCGAAAGTCCTCTGTGCCAGCGCCAGAATTGTGTCGAGATTGTTTTCCTGAATGCGAATCGTCGAATTCGCCAACTCTTCCAGCGTGATCGCACTATACGGATGCCGTCGCGCCTGGTTATAGGCGACGTGCCCGTCCTGCCCCCACCCGCCGACTGTGATATCGACAGGCGCAGCATCAATGGCCTCCCGCACTCGATCAACCGTCGAAGGCAGAAGCCAGTACCGCTGCTCCTGTGGTACCTGCAACTCCGCTCGAATCCCGCCATAGAAATGTTTTTCCATAAAAGTCCGGAAGTTGTATGGATGATTCGTCGGCAGCGGCCGTCCCTGCCAATCCAGGCACTCGTCCATATGAAACACGGTGAAATTTTTCAGTGAGACGTTTTTCGCGTTGATCAGCTTCGTATATGGCGCATACCAGCAATTCGGCCCGCACGGAATGATCGCTCGCGTCGGCAACCCGCGCGCATTGTTCTCCTCGATCACAGCAACGAGGTCTGCGGCCATCAACTGCCCCATCTCTGCCGAATCCCGCACCGTGCGGAATTTCACTCGCAGATCTGGATGTTTCACGAGTTGATCCCCCGGCACTTTGCACCACCGATACAAATCACTCCGCAAGATTTGGCCCATCATCTCTCCTGTTCGAATCAGAACTCATTGTCTCGGAGCGGCGCACGTCGACTCCCGAATGATCAGCTTCGGAGAAACTTTGCGATACTTCGCCTTTAACGTCCGCTTCTTCCTCGAGGCCGTAATCAGTTCTCCGACAATCCCCGCCCCCAGGGAGCCTTGCATCTCCAGTTGCTGTCGAATCGTGGTCAACGGCGGATTGTAGAACTCCGCGTTCGGAATATCGTCGAATCCCACGACCGAACAGTCCTGAGGGACGCGTCGTCCAGTCCTCGTCAGCGCGCGAATCGCGGCGCACGCAGTCAGATCGTCGAATGCCAGCACAGCGCTGAAATCGGGACTCCGCCGTAACAGTTCTTCCGTAATCTCTACGCCTTCGGCATACGTCGAATTCTGTCCTTTGATCTCGATCACGAGTTGCGGATCGATCTTCAGCCCTGCCTCTTTTGCGAATGTCGTAATTCCATGCCAGCGCTGCAGGCTGTCTGCAAGAATCTTCGGTCCCTTGATGAACGCGATGCGGCGATGTCCGAGGCGGTGAAGATACTGAATCGCAAGCCGCGTGCCCGCTTCGTTATCCACCACAATCGAGCTGACCGGACTGCGCTGCAGTTCCCGTCCGATCACCAGCGTCGGTGTGTCGCGCTCCGCACATTCCGCCAGCACATCAATGTCGAGGTGCACTGGGTTGGCAATCGCAATCAAGCCCTCCACGCGCCGTCCGAGGAGCATATCGACGCATCGCCGGAATTGCTCGCGCTCATTCTGCAGGTCAGCCACGATAGGGAAGTATCCCTCCGGCCGCATGCGGTTCTCGATTCCGCGAAGAATCTGGGTGCAGTAGGCATCCGTGATGTCAAACACGATCACCCCGATCGTGTGACTCCGCTGGCTGCGCAGCGAGCGCGCAAAAAGATTTGGCCTGTAGCCTAACTGGCGCGCGACCTTCCAGACGTGGGTTCGAGTTTTCGGAGAGATGCGCTCCGCGGCAGGACCCGGACTCAACACCATCGACACAGTCGTGATGGAAAACCCGCTCTTGTCCGCGACATCGCGAATCGTGACCATGGTTGCCTCGAGCGTTGCTCCCAAACCGTTGTCAGTCCGACCCCGCGAAGCGAGGGTGGACGAATCTGCTGTTCCCGGCTCCGTGCACCGCCGGTTCTCGGTTGACAGCTTACCACTGTAGGTCTAGATTTACGGGTATTGTAACGTTTCACCGGAGAAATTGCTTGGGAAATTTTGGTAAGCAGATTCGATTGCGCCGCATCCTCCAGGCCGGTCGCGGAACGCTCGTAGTGGCCTTCGATCACCCGCTGGTGTTGGGTCCGATCCCCGGCACGCTCGATCCCGCCAAGCAGATTCAACGTTTCGTTGAAGCCAAGGCCGACGCCATTCTCATGAACCTCGGTTCGTTCCGCTATTTTGCCGATGCGATTCAATCCGCGCAATCACCCGGCCTGATTGCCCGCATCGATTGGACCACAGGATTCAACGAGTCGGCAAAGTCCTCCCCCAATGGCTTTCAAACCTGCCTCGTCGCGCATCCGGAAGACGCTCTGCGCGCGGGCGCTGACGCCGTGATTTCATTTCTCTTCATGGGCAGTGGCGATGCTGAATTCGAGAAGAAAGAGATTCAGCGTGTCGGTGAACTTGCTCGCGAGTGTGAGCGCTGCGGCATTCCGTTCATTGTCGAGTCGCTCGCCCGGGGAGCACAGGTACAGAATCCGCGTGATCCCAAGTGGCTGATGCTTCATTCCCGGGTCGCTGCGGAACTTGGTGCCGACGTCATCAAAACCGAAATGGCAGATGACGTTCCGGCGATGCGCAAGGTCGTCTCGGCCTGCCCGATCCCTATCCTCGTTCTCGGAGGTACGCGTACCAATTCCGATGACGAAGTTGTCAATGTAGTTCGCTCGATCATGCAGTCCGGAGCCGCCGGAGTCTTCTTCGGACGAAACATTTTCCAGGCCGACGATATGCCTGGGCTTCTCGCACGTGTCCGTTCTGAACTCGCCCAGGCGCATTCCAAGGAACCCTCCCAGTGAGTTTGCTCGCCGTAGACATGGGCTCCAGCAGTTCAAAGGCGGTCGCCTTCGCAGAAGACGGAACGGCCCTAGCCCATGCCTTGCAGTCGTACTCAAGCCACTCGCCGAAGCCATCATGGAGCGAAATGCCGCCGGAAACTTTCTGGCGAGCGCTGGTCGCTGTTGTTCAATCAGTCGCAGCCCGGGTGACAAAAGATCCCATCGAGGCTCTCGCCATCAGTTCGCATGGAGAGACTTTTTTCCCCGTGGATGCTTTGAACCGTGTCATCGGCCCGGCCATTCTGAATGCGGACAATCGCGCAATCGCCGAATCGAAATCGCTCGCTGAAGAGATAGGTCGCAAAAAGATTTTCGAGATCACCGGTCTCGCGCCGCATCCGATGTATCCGCTTCCCAAGATTCTGTGGCTGCGCAAACACCAGCCGGAGGTTTTCTCAGCAACAAAGTGTTTCCTGTCGCTGCCTGGATTTCTCTTCAGCCGCCTCGGCCTTCCTCCATACGTCGACTACTCGCTCGCCTCCCGCTGTCTTGCATTCGATGTCCGTAAGCGCGAATGGTCGACACAAGTTCTTGCGACTTGTGATCTCGCCTCCGACCAACTGCCGACTGCAGTCCCCGCTGGAACGATTGCAGGCGAACTATCAACGACAGCGGCCACAGAACTATCCCTCAAAGAGGGAACTCCGGTGGTCCTGGGCGGCCATGATCAGCCTTGCGCCGCGCTCGGCAGTGGTGTGCTCGAGGCGGGACGCGTCTCCGCTTCCTTGGGTACTTACGAATGCCTGCTCGCCGCATCCAGCGCGCCGTCGCTCACTGAAACCGCATTCACCGCGAATCTGAATTCTTATTGTCACGTTGTGCCCGATCGTTATGTCACCCTCGCCTATTTTCCCTCTGGAATCATGGTCGACTGGTTCGCCCGGCTGATACAGCCTTCGGAAGACAGCGCCAACTTTCTGACGAGTCTCGAACAGCACTGTTCCACACCTCCAACCGGACTCACCATTACTCCGCATCTGCTCGGTACCTCGAATCCCGATTTCGATCCCGCCGCCACCGGAGTCATCGCAGGCATCCGTCCCGGCGCGACTCAAGCAGATCTCTACAAAGGAATTCTCGAAGGCATCGCCTGCGAATTCGCGATGATGGCTGATCTGCTGCAGCGGGCGTCGGGTCCCTTCGATGACGTGTACGTCAGCGGAGGAGGTGGTCGCTCGCCGCTTGGCTTGAAACTACGCGCCGCGCTCGCAAAGAAGAATCTTCATTCAATGCAATGCCAGGAAGCGGTCTGTCTCGGGACTGCAATTCTGGCGGGCGTGGCCATCGGAAAGTACAAGACCTATTCGCAGGCGGTTCAACAGGTCGTCCGCACCACCGAGTCGATTGCTCCAGATCCTACGCTCACAAAAGAATACGAATCGAAAAAGCAGCAATATTACCTGCTCTATTCCAGTCTTGCGCCATTCCGCTCAGAACAGCGCAAGGTTGAGGAGGAATCATGATCGAACCAAAAGTTGGATTCATTGTTTACGGCGTTCATAAAGACGGTTTGAAAGATCCCATGGGTCAGCCCTTCATCGACGACGCCATCGTGCAGCGCTCGAAAGACGCTCTCAGGCAAGCCGGATGCAAACTCATCACCCACGATCTCGTCATCGCCAGTAAGGAAGAGGCAGTCACCGCGATGCATCGCATGAAGCACGACGAAGAGGTCGATGTAGTCGTGCTCTTCTCGGGAACCTGGGTTTGGGCAGCACATCTCGTCGGTGCGATTCGCGATTACGCCAGCACCGGCAAAGGCGTATTGCTCTGGACGCATCCCGGCTCGCAAGGCTGGCGTCCCGTCGGTGGACTCGTCATGCACGGCGGCCTGTTGGAGATCGGTGTGCCTCATAAGTTCGTTTACGGCACTGCGGACGATGCAGACACGGTGAGCAAGATCGTGAGCTACGCCGGCGCCGCACACATGAAGAATCGCCTCAATCTTTCGACTATCGGGACATTCGGCGGTCGCGGTATGGGACAGACTTGCGGTGTGGCCGATCCTTCCCAATGGATGCGCATGTTCGGCATCGATATCGATTCGCGCGATACGGCCGAATTAGTGCGCGCAGCCCAATCCATCACGCCGTCTGAGATCGCCGCTGTTACACCGAGACTCGAAAAACTCTTCGGCAAGGCGCCCGATGCAACGGTTGTGAACGAGCGTTCCATCCGCCTCTATCTGGCGCTCAAGAAAGTCGTCGCAAAAGAAGAATTTGATTTCTACACGATCCAGTCGTTCCCCGGTCTGGGTGACGACTATTCCGCCACCTGCTTCGCGCAAAGCATGATGCTCGAAGACGGCTACGGCACTTCCACGCTCGGCGACTTCAACACCGCGCTCACCGTCATCCTGTTGACGAGCCTGAGCAAAGAACGTGTCTATTACGGCGACCTTCAGCACATCGACGTGAAATCGAAAGAGATCAAAATCATCGGCGACGGAGCATGCCCGCCATCGCTCGCCAGCAAACTAGGTCCTGCTGGCTTTGCGGAACACGGCATTCCAACGGAAGGCGAAGCCGGAGGTCTCTCGGTAAAACTGATCTGCAAAGTTGGAGAAGGAGTGCTGGCCCGTCTCGGCCGCGTCAACGGTGAATTCCAAATGGTCATCACGCGCGCGACAGTCTTCGAGCCGCCCGCCGATCAGATCGATCGCCGCCTCCACGAATGCGGCATCCCATTCTGGCCCCACGGTTTCGTAACCGCACACTGCGACATGGATGTGATGCTGCAGAACTGGACGAACGAATACGCCTGCCTGGGATACGGCAGCGACCTGTATCCAACGCTGGTCGACTTCTGCGAGATGACAGGGATCAAGGCTGTGCTGCCGTGATTACTCGAGAGACCACGCAATTAGCAGCGATCTTGTCAGCGAGCGCGAAAAACAAACAAGGTCGCCATCCAGAGAGGAGGTGAGACCGCCTTCGCAACCTGGGGATTTTAAGCGCAAGAGCCTCCATTACACTCGTCTTCCAAATATGCTGATGCGAACCGAATCGCAACGAATCGAAATTTAAGTGTTAACGCCTGATAACAACAGTCATGCATCCTCTGGGCTCTTTAGCCTAAACTGTCGCTATGGCAAAGCTTGCAGCCGTTGCCGTTTCTATTCTGGTTGCAAGCTGCCTTTCGATGGGGCAAGCGCAAGCTCCCGATGCACCTGTTCAAACTGGTCCTCCAGTCGCCAACGAGCCTTCCCAAACGGATAACGGGACAGGCGAGATTCTCACGTTTCACTCTCATGCACGTCAGGTTCTAGTTACAGCCTTAGTCTGGAAACATGCACCAAAGAGCGCGGCATGGGTTCCCAAGGAGATTCTGAAGCGATACTGGGATCTCGCGGCTCAAGCGGCTATGCCCCCAGTGGCTCGTGGATTGTCCGCGAATAATTTTCGCATCTTCGATAATGGCGCGGAGCAACAAATCAACTACTTCGAAGAAGCCGACTTCTCCTTGCGGGACATCAATGAGCAGTGGTCTTTCTACCAGCAGATCCGGGGGACGTGGGGTAATTTTATTTCGGTTGATCTGGGGCTTGCAGCACCTACTGCGGCCTATATCCTTGGATATATTCCCCCGCCGTCGCAATCGGGCGACTGTCACACGATTCGAGTCGTGGTGGGAGATAACGACGTTGTGCTGAATCGTGACCACTACTGCAGCACCGATGAAGCTGACGTGGGGACAGTGCAAGGAGGGAAACTCGTTGCACAAATGGAGAATTTCGCCAAGTCCGGCAAGCATGGATCGTTCAAGGTTGCCAGCAGGCCATTTGTGTTTTGGTCCTCCCGCGTTTTGTCGCTGCTGAACGATAAGACAGAAACCGGAATCGGTGCAGCATCGACATCTGCGTCTGCTAGGAATTACACCTATGTGGTCGTGGTGCACGACTCCAGAGCACCTGCGACCATCCAGATTGCCACAGAATATGAATTGGACACGAATGGTTCCGTTAGATCGCCGATAGAGTTTCCGGGGGCTAAGATGTGGGATTATCCATGCCCGGGTGACCATCCGGCAATCTACGTTCTCGGAGTCGTCTACAACGCGAACGGAGACGTTGCGACGCGGTTTAGCGACCGCTTTCCATGCCGCAGCGAAGACAACTCTTTTCTCATGCAGTTTGGCTTCGACCCACCGGTTGGGAGTTACGGCCGGAGGTGGGTCATGATTCCGAGTCGCTTCAACAGCCAGGTTGAGTTGCACTCCGGCGACTATGTTGTGCATGTCGTCGTAAGCGATGGCCACAAGTTCGGGCAAGCACGCATGCCTTTACGAGTGGAGGCCCTTGATGGCCAGGCGCTTACGATCAGTGATCTTGCATTGAATGGCATTCTGCGGGACGCATCATTGCTGTTGCGAGATGCTGCCATCGTGTCGCCCGCACCACTGATGCCGGCCCCGCTGGTCAGCAAACACGCGCAGTTTATCCCAGTACCGAACGCACGGCTCCGCAAGAAGAGTTTTCTGCCTCTCTACTTTGAAATTTACGAACCTCTGCTCGCAGAGCAAAGCGCGGAAGTCAATTTTCGCATGAAGATTACGGATCTGAAAGACGGCACCTTGGTAATGAATGCGCGACCGACGAGTGCCGCCCAGTGTGTCACGCCAGGTAATGTTGTGGTCCCAATCGCGCTGAACGTCGACACCGCAAAGTTGGAAAGCGGCCATTACAAACTCGAAGTACAGGCGTCAGATTCGGCAGGCCGAACAACCGAGTGGCGGATGGCCAAATTCGAGATTCAGTAGGGCATTTATCAATAAACTGCGAGTGACCTGCCGCGACAATTTACGAAAAATCTCTATTTCACTCAGAATCCTCAATCCGGAGGCGCAGACTTGCGGTCATGCCTCTTTTCGTCATTAGCTGCCTCGGGCTTACCATGGACGCGACGCGGAGATGAGATGCGCGAGAGCCTCGGGGCATATCACCTGGAGTGCTGCTCTGAAATGTTTTTCGCTGCGCTCAAGCCGAGTTGTGTTCCGCGGGGAGGCGCCTTTGGAGAGAACCGGCAAGTCGCGAAGAGCGTTGCTGCAGGTGATGGGAGGAGCAGCGTTGGCTGCTCCGTTTCGCCGGGTTGTCGTTCCGAAATCCGTGGCCGACGATCGCAAGACTCCTGAGACATCAACCATTCCCAAGATTGCTCTGGAAATTGGAAGCCCTGACGAATCCGCCATGCGCCGAGTGAAACAACTCGGCGTAAACGATGTTCTGATGGGCGGCCCTCCCATTCCCTGGCAGGAAGCCGATCTGCAAGCGCTCATCGACAACCTTAAGACGGGCGGCCTCTCTTTGGGCAACATGATGATCGATGGCTTTCCAAAAACGCTCTATGGCAAACCCGGACGTGACGAAGAGATCGAAAAGGTTCAGCAATCGATTCGCGCCGCCGGGAGAGTTGGGCTTCCGGTGATCGAGTACAACTTCTATGCCCACCGGCTTGTCGAAGGCTACTACGCGGAAGAAGGTAGGGCTGGCGCAGGCCTCACCGCGTTCGACTACGGTCGTGTCAAAGCTCTGCCTCCCTTGCCGGATGAAGGCGCCCACAAGCTCGAAGAGATGTGGAGCAACATCGCGTATTTCCTGAAAGCGGTAATCCCGATTGCCGAGGCTTCCGGAGTTCGTTTGGCCCTTCACCCCAACGATCCACCTGCGCCCCTGAGTCGCGGATCGCGACAGATCATGGGCAGCGTTGCCGGCTGGAGGCGCCTCGTCGACATCGTTCCGAGCAAGTCCAACGGAATCACGTTTGATTGCGGCGTCACGCGTGAGATGGGAGAAGATCCGGTGGAGGTCTGCCGCTATTTTGGCCGCAAGGACGTCATCAATCACGTGCATTACCGCAACGTTCGCGTACAGGTCCCCAACGAAAAGTACACCGAAGTTTTCATCGATGAGGGCGTAATCGATATGTACGCGGTCATGAAGGAACTGGTGCGGCAGAAGTATCCGCGGCTCGTCTACCCCGAGCATCCCCGCGCACTCGATTACGACCGCGAGCGCGCCGACTTCAAGCCATACTATCCAGGCGGTGGCGGATACGCCGCGTCGGCATACAATGTTGGCTACACCAAAGCAATGCTGCAAGCATCCCTAGCCAGCTAAATCAGAAAGGATTTACTTGGTGGCCTCAGCCCACTCCTGCTCGCCGTGATGCAGCACAGACTCACGATCTTCGGGCAGAATCCAGCGTTGCTTTACGAGTTCCTCCGTGGCCTTGGTGAACTGCATCATGTAGTCCTCTTTGCCTCGGTATCGCTCTTCGACTGACTTGCGCGGATCACTAGTTCTTAGGCGATCTGCCGCTGTCTTCGGAAACGCAATGTACGAGCATTCAAAAGAGACCCGCTCATCCGGTGCGCCAATCGACGGATCGCGGAGATCCCAGCTTGCATACGTTGCGAGCGGCACGCTCACTTCGGGCAGACGCACGCCGTCCCGCTCATTTCCGTCAGCATCCACGTGCGGCACGAGCACCGGAAAAGTCTCAAGAATTTTCGGAGGTTGAACGCTCAGAATCCCCGCCTGCCAGTTCGGTCCGAAATCAAGCCTGTATCCTGTATTCGCCTCGTGAGCAGCCTTTGTTCCAGGGATTGCCGGGAATGCATATCGTTCCAGCGGGACGAGCGTTCCATCCGCAATCTTCGGATAACTGCTCGGCGGTGGCAGAGTGTTGTTCCTGACCCACGCATCCATGTTGGCGATCATTGCGCGCCAGAAATAGTGAATCGGAAGCGGCGATTGCGGCTCCTGTCCCATGAGATCGCCGTGCCCTTTCGCCGGCGGCCATGGCCCGGGAAAGTGCTGCAGGCCAGTGAAGTGGTAGATCCGCACATTGCCCGAAAGCATCGCGTCCAGCTTGCCGTCGGGCGTAATGTGAGTGAGCGCGGCAGCGCGTCCCCAATACTCGTACGAAGTATTCGAAAAGAAAATCTTCGGCACCACTTTGTCTACCGCGGCGCGATCGAGTAGTCCTGCCGTCTCACCACTCGGCGGATCTTTCTCAGGCTGATCGGTAAACGGAAATATGTCCGTCGGAAAAAGGATGGACGAAGTCGGCTGCGCGTCGCGCGAAGGCTGCGCAAAACGATAATTGAAGTCTCCGCGACCTGCTCCCGCGACATGCGCCAGCACGCCATTAAGAGCGATCTTGCCATCTTCATCCGTGTTGAAACCGTCATAGAGCAGGTTGCGCAGGAACCGCCCGTTCTGCGAGATGCCTTCGCCGTAGACGCGCTGCACTGGAGTGATCGCATCGGTTGCGTGTTTTGCGTACGAAGCGAAATCGCGAAATGCTGCGAACCCCAGTCCTGCCACGACCGGGTTCTCGACAACATAGACGTACTCGTAAATCTTCCCGGCATGAAACCCGCCGTTCAAATGAATGAAGCGATCGCTCGGCGTGAGCTTACCCTCGGCGGTGCGCGCAAACTGCCACTCCGATCGCGGAACCACGCTGCGCCTCGCATCTCTGGAATCGCGTACTGTAAGAACGTTGCGCGGATCCTCAGGCGCTGCGACCGGGTACTCTGTTCCGCCCACATAACCGGTAATGAGATGGCCAAGCGGAATCTCCGCCATTTCTTTCGATGGCATCAGGTCTCCGCGCAACAAGCCGGTAATCGTCTTGCCATTCTCTTTCGCAATTGGTGCATAGAGCCGCAAGGCGTCGTCGCCCGCAACATCCCATTGCCACCCAAGGCTGACAAACGTGAAGCCATTGCGCAGAAGCCATCCGTCGCCGGCATCGTTAGCGACGTTCCAGTCGCCACCATCCACCAGGCTAACGATGCGGCTGTGACCACGGTTTGGACTCTCCAGCAGCATTGAACCATTGCCTTTGCGCCAATCCTTGGGACGGATGGCAATGAAGTCCGAAGAGAACTCGACCTCGCCGTCCTTCAAATTGACCGCATTTGCGAGATCAACGATGCGCTGATTCCGAGGATTATCAATACGTACGGAAAAGTAAATACGACCGGCAATGCGTTCGTATGCTCCAACATCACCGAAAGATTTTCCATCGAGAACATCCTGGCGAGAGGTGATGTCGACGCGAATAACACGCGCGTCAAGAGGATCGATAAAAACGAGAACGCACAAAAGTGTTGCTAAGGCAAGCCGTCGCATGCGCGGAAGGATAGCACGTGCGCATGAGTAGTGAGCGAGGCCGGCCTCCAATTCCGGTTAACGGTGTCATCCTGAGCGGAGCCGCTTTCCAGGCGGAGCGAAGGATCTCGCGCGAGCCGCCCAATTCACTCGACGCTTCACACAGCTGCGGCGACTTCGTTCACCACTTCCACGCGAGCGAACTCTTCGACTCGTTTACTCCTTACCTTGCGGAGCACGTAATCAAGCAGAGGGCGATCGCCCAGACGGATCTGGTGGAACTCCACGCCCATACCAAGATTGTCGACGAGGTACTTCACTTGCGCCTTCAAAGCAAGGTGCACATCGAAGACGTTCAACATGAGACGGAAATCAGTACCGGGGCGCAGCGGTTCCATCGCGGTCAGACGAGCGCCGCATTCGGAGATCTGCTGCACCTCGCCAGCAACCCGCAGCGCCCCGTCCATCACCTCCGCCTCTCCTTCCACATAAAACCGCGGACGACGGCGGCGGTTCACGTCGTTGCGGCTGAATGAACTCGATGATTTGGCGCCACGCAAGCGTTCTGCAATGAGTGGCTGATAGCGCTCTTCAATCTGGCGGAGCTCATCTTCCCACGGCGTCTTGCCTTCCACGCACTGCACGCTAAACTGCCCACGTAGTGGCGACGCCGGATCGGCTGACCAGACCACCTGACACATCGCCTTATAGCGTCCGCGCTCGACCAGGATGAGGTCACCAACATTGACTGGGCGCGTGCCGACAAGCCGTGCGCCATGGGGATGGATGTCGTAGGTGCAGGCCACCTCTGCGGCTCGTCCGTCTTGACCTGCAAGGCTCCAGCGCACCGGCAACGCGAGATGCACGACTTTCCGCGTCAGCAGGCCATCTTCGGCTGTGTGAATCTTGTTCCCCACGACATCTCGTCCTTGAAGAACACGTTACTAGTACATGTCCGCATGGGCAATGTACGTGCGTAATCAAACGAATGGTTACCAGTTTGCGCTGCGAAAGGGGTTAGCGGATCTGAGGGCGGGCAATTGCAGCAGCTAAGCCTTCGCGTCAAGCGATCATCAAATGGCATCGCTGAATCGCGTAGGCTAAAATTTCAGATCAATCTCCACTTGCGTGATTTGCTTGTGTGATTGAAGATGAGTGAAACCTTGGTCTGTGATGAAGTCGTCCGCCACTCGAACGCGCGCCTTATCGCCATCGGCAGCGAAGCTGCGCCTGCTCAAGCGTTTGCGCTGCACGCTTCGTTATGAAAAGAAAGCCTGGGCCACGGGTGCGCGCCTTGTCGCTGGCGTCGATGAGGTTGGTCGCGGCTCTTTGTTTGGGTGTGTTGTTGCAGCAGCAGTGATACTTGATCCAGCGTATCGTCTGCGTGGCCTGCGCGATTCGAAGCTGTTGCTGGCAGAGCGCCGTGAGGTGCTGGCAGAACGCATTCGCGAGCACGCGATCGCATGGGCGATCGCAGCGGTGGATGCAGCGCGCATCGATCAGATCAACATCTATCAGGCATCACGCGTCGCGATGCGCGAAGCGGTCGCGCGGCTTGCGCCAGCAGCAGATCATCTGCTGATCGATGCGGTGAAGATTGATTGCGAGTTGCCACAGCACTCGATCATTCATGGCGATGCACTGTCAGCTTCGATTGCGGCTGCGTCTATTCTGGCGAAGGTAGAACGTGACCGCATCATGTGCGAATGGGACCGAGTGTTTCCAGCGTATGGACTGGCGGCGCATAAGGGTTACAGCACGCCGAAGCATCTGGCAGCGCTGCGTGAGTTAGGGCCGACGCCTCTGCACCGGCAGTCGTTTGCTCCTGTGTGACAGAATCCTGTGCCGCAGGAGGCGTTTGCGTTCATGAGTGAGGATGTAGAGAAAGTTGCTGTAATGGAAGAACTTACGCAGGAAGGGCTGGCCGGATGAAGGTTTTACAAAGTGTTCCTGCAGGAACACTTTTAGTACGTAATTGTACATACATTTCCGTACTTCATGATATAAACTTAATTTATGCAACAGCTTAAAAAGAAGACCAGGATGAAGCGGACGGCAAAAGGGGTAAAGTTTTCCACAGGGCGGAAGGGCGGCGCGTCAAAATCGACGTCCGCACGGAAGGGGAAGCTCGACGTTCCGATGAGCGTTGCGCTGGAATATTACCGGCCACTCAAGAAGCCGGTGACGCTGCGTCTGGATGCGGATGTATTGGCGTGGTTCAAGAAAGATGGGCGGCGATATCAGACGCGGATCAATAAAGCCCTCAGGAGTGTAATGGAACGCGAGATAAGGATTTCGAGATAGTTGCCGAACCTTTCATTACACCGAGAGCCTGAGATTACGATTCAGGTAGGCCCACACGGCGCAGCAGTGCAGAAAATCTTGCATCTGAGCGCAGAGGGTCCCAGACAGGATCACGCTTCAAGAAAATGATCATCCAGTTGCGCTGGTCGACTGCTTTGCCGAGCCAAACGAAGGCGTGATCATTGTCCCTAAGGCTTGCATAGGTAAAAGCCGGAGGGACGACGGGAAAGTCTTTGTTCGATTGAGAATATTTTTCAACCGCTTTCATCCATTCTTGCAGAGCGGTCTTACCTCCATTCTTTTCATTTTGTTTTAGAACGTCCGAGAAACCGGTCCACTGATAGGATTGAAGGCTTCGCTGCCAGAAGTCCGCTGATTCGTCGAAACGCCCCGCCATTGCAAAGTTCTTCGCAAGCAGAGCAGATAGAAAAGGGTCATTGGGGAACTGCTCTTCCAGTTCTCGTCTTTGCTCGTCCACGGTTTTCCCACTACGCTCGAGAGGATCCGTCTCGTCCTCAGAATAGTCATGAGCAGGGTTTAGGGACTGCGCAAGATCGAACTCTGACTTCCAGTCGGCTCCGCGGCCAAGCATCATCAAGTACTCGGAATATTGGAAGTGAGCTTCGGCAGCATCGGGGTGTGCGGCCGTGGCCTGGCGATATTGTTGTCCGGCACCAACCCAGTTGTAATCGTACTGAAGCAAGAGGCGGCCGAGAGCTAGACGCGCCTCGAGATTGTCGGGATCGAGTTCGAGTGCTTTCAGTAAAGCAGCTCTTGCTTTGGGTAAGAACTCGAGGTGAGAGAGTCCCATCGGATCTACGGCATCGAAATACGCAACGTACGCGGGAAGGTAATGGTTGTCTTTAGAGACGGCTTGGTCAAGGTAAGCAACTGCAATTTGGAGCTCACCGAGTAGCTTCGAATTGGCCCCATGTGAGTACGCGAACTTCGCGGCCTGGTCCAGATGAAACCTGGCGTTGACGTAAGCGTCCAGGGCCTCCGGATTCACGGGACGAAGCCCCTTCAACTTCAGCCGGTCTTCCGGGGTGAGCTGGATTTTTACCTGATCCGCAATGTTAGTAGCTACTTCCTCCTCGACCGAGAACGTATCTTTGACATTAAGTTCAAACGTCCTTGCCCAGAGATGCTGATCCGCCGGCGCATATATGAGCTGGGCGGTGATCCGTACGCGATCGCCAGAGCGCTGGATCGTACCCTCGACAATTCCGTCGACACCAAGCTCGCGCGCGATCTGGGGCAGAGGTTTGTCGGGATGACCGTAGTGAGTAATAGTCGTTCGTGACACGACCTTCAACTCGGCGATTTGCGCGAGGTCCGTTATCAGCGCATCCGTCATACCTTCGGCAAAGTAGTCCTGTGTTGGATCGTTGGAGAGGTTCTGCAGGGGCAACACGGCGATGGACCGGACCCTCCGGGCTGGGCTGGCAAATAAGCGCTCACGCAACGTCTTCACGCTGAAACCGAGCAAGAACCCGAATGCGAGGACCCCCAAGACCGCGAAGGAGACGGTGGCGGCGCGTTTGCGGAATGGAGAGACATCATCTGACTTTGGCGAAGCCTCACCGGTTTGCGACGTGACAGGGGCTACGAGGCGATAGCCGCGTTTGGGGATGGTCTCAATGAAGCTCGGATTGCGCGAATCATCTGCGAACACGCGGCGCAATTCGGCGATCGTACGGATGAGGGCGTCGTCGGAGACGAAGGTGTCGGCCCAGACGGTTTTGATCAGAGATTCTTTGGAGACAGGCTCGCCGGGGCGGGAGGCGAGACACACCAATACTTCCATCACTTTGGGCTCCAGGCGTACGCTGGTTCCGTTCCGCGAGATGGTGTTCAGAGAAGGACGAACTGTCCAGGACCCCACACAGAAGTCGTTAGCCACGACCCCTCCTGGGACACGGGTCGAAAGATTATACATTTCCCCGAAAGCACTGCCATCGGCAAAACCTCAGCCGAACCTCGGTACTTCCTCGGGACTCTTATTGGAAACGAAGGTAGAAAATCGCTGGCAGGCAGGCTGTAGGACTTACTTTTCATCAGAAAACATCAAGGATCCTTTCCATGAAAGAAAGAAGAAATAAGATCGGGGGGAGTTCCGTGTCCTCATGGCTAAAAGGCCTGACAGTGGTGCTCGTGCTTTCGTGTTTCACAGTGGGAGCAGGGCAGGCCCAAGTCACGTTCTCGTCGAGGACCTACCCGATCGCCCACCTACCATTGCAAGTTGTAGCAGGCGATTTCAACGGAGATGGGAAGCCAGATATAGCGTTTTTGAGCGCCCAAGATGGCACGGTTAGCGTCTTATTGGCGAACGCGGATGGTACTTTTTCTGCGACGCGGGATTACGCCGCCATAACTCCGCAAGGACAGGATGTGAACTACTATGCGACCGGAATTTTGGCCGGAGACATTAATGGCGATCACAAAGTGGATCTGGTGGTCAGCGACCCGGTCGCGATGAGCGTCAACGTATTGCTCGGCAACGGAAATGGGACGTTTCACGAACCGGGGAAGACTTCCCTGGGCTTTCTGGTGCAACTGGATGCGCTGATCGGGCTTGCGGATTTGAATGGGGATGGAAAGATCGATGTTGTGATGTATGGGGCTCCCAGCGACGGCAGTGCGGTGGGGCCATTTGCTTTGTTGGGGAACGGTGACGGCACCTTTACCCCGGACACGATTACGAATGCGGGGATGGGCGGCTACACCTTTGTGATGGCCGATATGGACGGCGATGGCAAGGCGGATGTTGTGTCGCCGTTCTTGACAGGTTCATGGGTCCCGGAGCTTTTCCTGTTCAAAGGAAATGGTGATGGCACGTTTCAAACTGGGGCAACAGGAACTGAATTAACCACGTGGACAGCATTCATCACCTCGGGGGATTTCAATCACGATGGCAACACCGACCTGGTCTCCACTTCCTACCAAGAGGTCTACTGTGAGTTCAAGGCTTGCCGCAACCAGGGGCCTCCGGGGGCCTTGGCGGTAATGCTGGGAGATGGAAAAGGTGCATTCGGAGGGCCGGGCATCGTTGAATCGGGCGACTTTGGACCAGGCGCTGTGGGCGATTTCGACGGCGATGGAAATCTGGACATTATTGCAGAGCGATCTGCTGACCGGCAGTCCTCGGAATCATTCGAGATTCGGCTGGGTCAAGGAGACGGCACTTTTCCGACGAGCGTGAACGGATCATTCACGTCCAGCGTGGTAGCGATGACAGCCGTTGATCTGAATGGCGATGGCCTGAGCGATGTGGTGGTGCTCCATTCTTCCGGTCTGGAGGTTGATCTCAACACGACGCCGACCTTCACGCTCTCCGCGCGGCAAGGCGAGGCGGAGGTCGCGGCGGGCGGGTCGGCCACTTACACGATCAAGATCACCGAACAAAACGGCTTATCGAAGAAAGTAGATCTCGAGTGTACTGCACCAGCAGGAGTCGGCATTACATGTTCTGTTACTCCGTCATCGGTGGACCCGGAGGGAAGCACCACTCTGACGGTGATGACGACTGCTGGAACCTTGGCGCAGATGTCCAGATCTGTTAGCGGGAGATCTGCGCTTTTTTTGGCGCTGGGCATTCCGATGGGCATGCTGGTCGTGGGAGTTGGCGTTAGAAGAAAGCCGATGCTGACGCGCAATCTCGGCGTGGTGGTAGTTGCTAGTGTGCTTTGTGCGTGTGTGGCTGTGGAATCGGCGTGCGGAGGCAGTTTGAACACCGGAACGTCCGGTACACCTGCAGGTAAATACACCGTGACAGTAATGGGCAGTGCAGGAACCGTCCAGCACTCCACAAGCGTCTCCATCACGGTACAGTGATGCGCAATTTAGGCAGCCGAACTGGTGGGACGGCGAGACCTGCGCCAGCAATGGCCATTCTAGTTCTGTTAGCGGTTCTCGCAGCATGTGGCACAGGATCCAAACATTCCGCGAAGTCCGGATCTCGTCTTAAGATGCGACGAGGATTGCCCGTACTGGTTGAACATACCCACCCTGCCTCACAGCAATACTTAAGGCAGGGTGGGTGCCCCCTCGGCCAAAATTTGTCAGTGCAACTGGAAGCGTTTTTTCCCAATGCTGCTGGTGGCGAGAATCCCCTGCTCGCCGCCTGAACTTACGACGACGGTGTCGATTTCGTTGCCGTTATCGACCAGTACGAAATTGGTGACTACGGGTGGTCTTCCATCCGTGAAGTTGAGAGTAAAGGTACCGGTGCAATCCGGATTTACGGTGTAAGTGCCGTTGGCCGGAGAGTGGGTCCAGTCGGAGGCGACGTTCCCCCCGATCGTAACGGTATCGATCTGAGTGAAACTGCCCTTGCCATCAAACTGGGCCATGGCGACTCCGACCTGTTGGCCGACGAACCCCAATCCAGCAAGCTTAGTCCCCTGTATGGTGAAGCCATAGTAGCCGGCGAGCAGTTTGTTGGTGCATCCGGCGGAGGCTGTTCCGAGCGCTCCGAACGCGAAGAGGGCTACGGCGATCAAAGTCACGATTGACTTTTTGTCCATAAATGTTCTCCTTTGTCGATTGTTGAAATATCTTCAGGCCTGTCGGGCGTTGTTTCCTGAATCGCGCATTTACTTAGCTTGGTTTTCCAAGCGGGTCAATCGACCGGGCATAGATTGCGTCTGAACTCGTAAAGCACGATCGCCACAGGACTTATCTAACTTCCTGAATCGGAAGCAGTGAGATAAAATGACTACCCGCCAAAGGCGGAGGCAGATGTGGGGGTCTCAAATTCTGGCCGTCGCGTCCGGACCGGACTTTTCCACATTGATCTAAGCACTGCGGAACTGCGCAAGAATGGGATTCGAATCCCTCTGCAAGAACAACCCTTCCGAGTCCTCTCTTTATTGCTGGAACATCCCGGAGAAGTAGTCACGA
>Ga0335085_10000535_pt1 | contig 104602 bp, 107 predicted proteins | sample Lox_Sample_45_FD_206712 | JGI IMG/M metagenome (GOLD analysis project Ga0335085, IMG submission 206712) | Soil microbial communities from Loxahatchee National Wildlife Refuge, Florida, United States - Lox_Sample_4.5 | ecosystem: Environmental > Terrestrial > Soil > Wetlands | place: USA...
GGTGTTTGCTGTGTCCGGATTTCATACTGTCGGACAATCTGGTGGCGACGCTGCTGAAGTATGCGCGGGAAGGCTATCACCTGGTGCTGTGTCCGGCGTTGCGGCAGAAGCAGGAAGCGGTGCTGGAAGAACTGCGACAGCGCGGGCTGCTGGACGAGACACGCCGCCTGTCACAGACGGCGCAGGCGCTGACACTTACGCCGCGCGATGCGGCCGATCTCTTCGTCCGCCATCTCCATCCGGAAATGTGGATTTTCGAGGTGGACAATCCAGCGGTGGTGCCCTATGTACCCGTGCACTGGATATATTGGCGCGTGCCGGGAGAGCGCGGCATGCTGTTGCACACTTTCTTCAGTATCCCGATGCTGATGGATTACGCGGTGGCGCCCGCCGACCACGCCGATTGTCTCGATCAAAGCATTCTCGAGTACATCTATTACAGCCGGAACTTTGCGGACAGCAAGATTCATGTCGTCCAGGATTCGGACGAATTCGGCATCGTCAGTTTGACGCCGACGGCAGTGAACTGGTCTCCCCCCCAGACGAAGGAGTCGCGGTCGCCATTTGCGCGCTGGATGCAGAGATATGACCGCCTGTGCAACGTCCGCGAATCCATGTGGCATTTCGCCGGGCGCAACCGGGATACGATGCGGCGCGATCTGTTCGGCATGCCGATCCGATTGCACAAAGGGGAACTGGATGAGGTCTGGGCCGAGGCCGAACGGCGGAGCAACCGGATGATCCGGCTTGCAGTCGGTGATTATTATCGCGTCAGTAAGCCACCCTACACCAAGCGCTTTCCTCCGAAATACGGCTTCAATCCGAGAATCGTGTTCGGCCTTACGCCCACCGTGAGGGGCGTGGTGAAACTGCGATTGCTGGATCCCTGCTCCCGGCGCCTTCACGATGTCGTCAGCGTGGCGCGCGTCATCGGCAGACGGGTCGGCCTGGGGTTGTGCGGCGACAGCGTGGCGCTGCGGTGGTGGAGCTGGCGTCTGCGCAAATTGGGATCCACTCTGTTCAGGCAACCCTTTCACGAGCCGCGTCCGCCGGCGCCTTGATGAATTGCGCCACGTTTAGAAATTGAATTCGCCAGATAAAGTTCGTCTGAATCACGGCATGCCGCGCCCGTTGTATTTCATGGTGCCGTTCTGGGGGCGGCGCTACCGGGAATATTTTGTGGATTTGTGTCTGCCGTCGCTGCTGGCGCCGAACAATCTGCCGTTGCTGAGGGCGGAAGATGGGCACCGGTTTCTGATGGCGACGACGCGGGAGGACTGGGAGGCGATCGAGGGGTTGCCGATCATGGAGCGGCTGCGGGCGCATGCGACACCGACGTGGCTTGAAATCGACAGCCCCACCATGGTGAATGGCGAGGCGTTCGCGCAGTACAACGCCATCATTCGCCATCAAACTCTATGCTATAAAAAGTTGATCGACGCCGGTTATCGCGATCACGCCTACGGCTGTCTGATATTTCCCGATCTGCTCTATTCCGATGGAATGGTGGCCACCCTGCTGCAATGCATGGAGGAGGGTTATCACCTGGTGTTGTGCTCCTCGCTGCGCCATAAGGAAGAGGCGGTACTCGAAGATCTGATCGAGCGCGGCCTGTTTTCCAGAGAAGAGCGGTTTTCGCTTACGGCACAGGAGCTGATTATCCCCCCTCGAGTGATGGCAAGCTTGTTCATCCGCCATCTGCATCCCGAAATGTGGATTTTTGAGGAGACTGAAGCTCACTTGGCTCCCCCGCGCGCACCATTCCGATATTGGCGCGTGCCGGGCGACCGCGGCATGATCATGCACACTGTTCAAGGCGTGCCGATCCTGATGGATTTTAAAGCGGTTCCGGAGGGGCATACCCGATGTCTTGAGCGCGATCTGTTTGAATACGTATATATAGGAGAGAATTTCGGGCAGGACAAACGCATTCGGATCATTCAAGATTCGGACGAATTCGGCATCGTCAGTCTGACGCCGACCGCGGTAAGCTGGGCGCCTCCTCTACCGCAACAAGAGGCATCTCATTCGGGATGGTTCCAGCACTATCAGCGGTTATGCAATATCCGGGAGTCGCTGTGGTATTACGCCGGTCGCAACCGGGACACGCTCAGGCGCGATCTGTTCCGCCTGTCGATCCGCTGGCACACGGGTGATCTCGACGACGTATGGGCGAGCGAAGAGCAGCGGATAGGCCGGATCATCGATGATGCAGTCGGCGATTATTACCGCGTCAGCAGGCCGCCCCACGAGCAGCGGTTCCCTTCGAAATTCAGTTTCGATCCGCGCAGGCTGTTGCTGAGCTCGGATACCAGGGTGCGGTTGATAGACCCCTGGGCGCGCCGTTTTCATGACGTTCATACCGTGATTCGGGTGATCGGCAAGCGTGTCGGCCTCGCGCTCTGTGGCGATAAGGTGGCGCTGCGATGGTGGGGCTGGCGGCTGCGAAAGCTGGGTGCAGTCGTCACCCGGCGGCCTTTTCAGGAGCCGCGACCGCCAGTACCGTGAACAACGCGTTGAGGAGTGGGTAAGATTTGCTCTACGTTGTGACCAGTGATTGAGGCTATCGTGATCGCGTCGAACCAGAGCTCAGCGGCTTTTTTCAGTCCTGCGGTCGAGAAATGGCAGCCATCCCAGCGACCGTCGCCAACGATGGTGTCGGTATCCGGGCCGGGATAGATGCTTTTTGCCGGGTTGACGACACCGCGCTGCGCCGCGCGGATAGTCGGGCTGGGATTGCAGCGGCAGATCGAGCATTGGGCGACGTAAATCGGCGCCTGCATTCCGAGCAGCCTGACGCCTTCGACCATCGCCTCGAAATTGCGCGCCCACGCCGCGCCATCCGCGTTGGATTGATACCCTTCGGCTTCGCCTTGCTGAAATAGCGCGTGGGTTATCGCGATGCCCCGCCGTCGCAATAATTCGAGGGCGAACATCAGCCGGAAGTTCATCGACCCTCCCGGCGCCCAGTCGGTGATGTAAGTGCCGCCGTGGCCGACCGGCACCAGCAGCACTTTGTCATAGATGCCTCTTTGCACCAGCAAATCCCCGAGGCGGGTGGTGAAATTGCCGCGCGCGCAGGTAGTGCCCAGAAGAGGGCAGCGCGCAACATAGATCTTCCCGTCGAAGATGTTGAAATTGTAGACACCATGGTCCGGCACGTGCAGCCCGTTCGGGTCTCCTTCGTTGGCGATATTCGATTGACCGAAGGCGAGAATGACTGCGGTACGCGGATGCGGCTTGAAAAGTTTCGCATCGACCCGCCGGCGCCCCTTCGTGATTTTGAAGCTCACGCGATTGGGATCGAGCAATTCCATATAGGCCGCACCAGCGGCCCACCCGAATTTTACGTGCGCGCCACCTTCTCTGACATAACGTTTCCACCCGCCGGAAGCCTTGCGCGCCGCTGCGACCGTCAGGTTGCGCGCCACCGTCAGCGCGCGATGCAGCAGACTCGACAGTTGGCGTATGACCAGCAGACTGATATTGCGCGTTATCGCGACGATGCGCGTTGGCAGCGGCGGTTTTTCCTTTGCGGGCATGCGGCCGATTCTCAGTGCGTGAGACGATTGATGACCAGCATGAATCCGTGTTTGACGCGTTCTCTGGCGAGGGGGTCGCCCTTCAATGCCTGTATCACCAGATTCGATATTTGCTGACGCACCCCCCAATAATAACGGAGGACTTCCCGCAAGTAACGCCAGCCCTTGAGCAGCCTCGCGATGAAAGCGGTTACATGGCCTGACAGCGTTTCACGCAGCCCGTATTTTCTGATGACGTTAAGCGCCTTCTTTTCGACTGCGCCCCATTTTTTGGGGTCAACGTCGTCCGTGTGCCAGTAGACCGGCTTGATGAACGCCTCCCGCTTCAGCGGGTCGCAGGCCGGCCCGAGCAGGGTTTCATGCAGCAGCAGCCCTTTTTCCCATGGTCCCGACAGGGGGTTCGCATACTCAGGAATGACTTCCAGCGGCACCGCACGATCGGCAAGCGGCGCCCAGCTGGCCAGCATGATTTCGTCGGAATCCTGAACCACGTGTAATTTGGCGCGGAGCCCCAGATTTCGATGGATGTAATCGGCGTCGAACGTTGCATTATCCAATGTCGAGGTATCGTGGTGCTCGATGGCATCGTAATCAATCAGCAGCGGGGACCACGATAATGCATGCAGGATGATGCCGTTCTCGTCCGGCACCCGCCACCAGGCGGCGATCTGGAAGCGTGGAAAAAAAGGCTTCTCCCATTCGCAGCACAGCACTTCACTGTGAAAGCTGTGAATTCCTGCCCACACCAGTTTGCGGCCGGTTGCGATCAGCGGACGCCCCTCGTCGCCGAAACGCGAATCGATGGAGGCGACGTCAAGTTGTTTGAGGTGTTCGAAAAACGGCTCTTCGCCGAATCTGAGCGCGGGAGTCCATACCAGTTCGACGCCATCGGCGGCATGGCGTTGCAATGCGGCCACCGTGCCGTCGGATACCATCAGATCCGGAGTCAGGATGGTGCCGTAGGCGCGATCCTCGAACGCCATGTGGGTGGCAATCTTGTGACCCACTCCCATGTGAAAAACGGCGTGGACGCCTTCCCGGTATGGCGGAATCCGGATGAACACCGGTTCAACGTACTGCCTGAGGAGATTCAATATGGGGTTCGCCTGGATGCGCGCCCAATCCTCATCAGTGGTTGCGATCAGGAACTTGTTGCCCGAATTCAGCAGCGCGGGAAGGTTGTTCGGCGATAACAGCGAGGGAATGCAGAAGTTGCACAGGAAATCCGTGTAGCGCCTGCCCCAGACCACGACGATGAAATAAAAGGGGCGTAGCGCGCGCGCCTTTTTGTGGAAGGCTTGATCTTGAAGCAAAAGCGAATCGCCAGCCGGGTCGGAAGAAGGACTCGTTTCAATCATTGGCCGCGGAGGATGCTGACCGCTTAAGCCATGGCCTCAGCGTTTTCCTCGATCAGTTCCGGCGGTGGCGGCGGGTGCCCCGCTATCAACTGGCCCTGCCAATTTTTCAACCGTGCAATTTTGTTGTACCAGGTGTATTGCGGAGAGCTCCTGATCAATAACCCGTCGCGTATTTCCTCTTTATATTCGAGCATCGCCCAGCCGTTGCAATTCCTGCAAAACGGCACTTTGTCCCACTGACCGGTCTCGTGGTAATAGCGCGCCTTCGCGAATTCCTCGCCGTTCCACACCGCGGCGACGCCATCCTTGAACACGTTGCCCATATTGGTCTGCTTGAAGCCGTCGAGGCAGCAGATGGTGACGGCTCCATCGTTGTGGACGGGCAGCGTGGTGTAGATTGCGGGACAGGGTTTCCGTTCCGGCGGCGTTTCCATGTCCGGGAAGGTGCCGTTTTCGAAGATGATGCCCATCCGCACGACATCGACGACCCCGACCCATCGTTCGACGAAGGCGTCGATTTCGTGACGGTTGTCGTTCTGGATTGTGAACGACACGCCCACCCGCGGCTTTTCGGCGTCGCCGCGCACGCTCAGCATGCGCAGCACCGCGCTTTCGATTTTGGCGAGTTTGTTGATGCCGCGGATTTTCTTCAGCGTTTCCGGCGTCGTTGCGTCGATGCTGAACATCACTGCGTCCACTTCCTGCTCGACAAAGAAACGCGCTAGGTCTTCGCGCAGCGTCAGGCCGTTGGTGTTCATCGCGATCGACATGCCGCGGGTCTTCATGTCGGCGATGCGTTCGCGCAGATTGGGCGCCAGCAACGGCTCCCCGTACATATTCGGCTGGATCAGCGGCTTGGCCGCCATCAGCTCGTCCAGCACCTTACGCGACGCTTCGAGATCCATCACGCCCTTGACAGAGTCAATAGCATTGTTGTCCTCGGAGCCCCATACTGGACACATCGGGCAGCGCAGATTGCACTTGGTTGCCAGATCGAGCAATACGCGCGGCGGCAGTACGGGCACCGGCAACGGCACCCAGCCGCGCGCCGGATCAACCCATTCAACTTTTGACCAATCGCGCATATTTATTTAGTAATTGTAACAAATAACTCCACAAGAACTTCTGATGATTCTCAAATCTATACATTCGCTGGAAGTGCATATGTCACGGTTTCGATGATGCCGCCATCGTGCTGTCTGAAATAAAGACGGTAGTCTGGCCGCAGATTACGGATGGTTGCCGGTACCCGCCACAGATGATCGGGCATGTGATAGGCGGAAATCGCAAGCTTGGGCGCCCAGCGGCGGATGGAGGCGGCCGCACCTTCCAGCGCTGCAATTTCGGCGGCCTCTATGTTCATCTTGATATAAGAAACGCGCGCGCCGTTCAGGACTTCATCCAGCCCCACGACCGGGATGGTGATCCCCCCGCTTGACACGAGCACCGAACCGCGAGTGCCGGCATTGTCGAAGCGGAGCGTCGCCTTCGTGCGATGCAGGCCGGCGTTGATTGGATGCACGCGCGGCTCATCGGCAAAGTTCGCCTGTAACCGGCGGAACGTCGCCGGATCGGGTTCAAACGCAATGACCTCGGCAAACCGGTTGTCGACACGTTTGATGAACAGCCGGATTGAATCGCCGTCAAACGCGCCGCCATCTACATAAACCTCGTCCGTGCCATAGTTCAGGAGATTGTTCGGGCCATACAGTTCCCATTCCACGACCGGATCGAGTTCGACCGGGTCGGCGGTCAGGCGGTAGCCGATTACCGCGGCAAGAACGGCCCGCGAATAGTCGTCCGCCACCAGCTCACCGAGTTCGCGGTAACGCTCAAGATTATCCGCAAGATCTTCGAGCAGGCCGTCGTGAAACATGTGCGGCGGAAAGCGCGCTGGGTCGAGGGTCTGCAGCAGAAGGAACGGCGCGACATTCACGAACCCCATTTCCCTGAGCCGCCGTACCGGCAGCAGCGAGCGGTGCGATGCGACGATCACCGGCGTGCCGCGGTCAAGCCGCGCCAGTTCCGCCACCGGCGTGACCTTGATCCCTTCAATGGTTTGCGCTTGCTTGGCCGCATTGTCGTCGGCGATGCCGCGCAGAGTGATGCCATGCTGCACGCACAGGCCGGCCAGCCGTACGCCCTCACCGGCTGCGCCGACGATCGCCAGCTCTTTTAGCTTTCCTGCGGTAAATACCGGCCAGCGCGCGGCGAGCGATGCCCGCAGGCCCGCCGCCGAACCGGCGCTGGCAATCGCATTTAGTCGGTCGCCAAACGTCGGCGCATTTTGCACGGTATCGTTCATGGTTGCCCGGAGAGATTTCGGCGCTTCGTGGTTGCAATTGCCGGTCAGACAGGAATTCTCTTGCGACCGGCGCCCGATCAATGACCGGAGCCCGGCTAAATGCGGCTCGCAACGGCGCTGCAATTTCAGAAACAGCCGGATTCTATCCGAGATTCCCCCATGATGGCCATGCATCCGTACCGGGATTCCCTATATAATGCGGGATTATTTGCGCATTTATCGGAAAAAAGACATGACTTCCCACGTTTCAACGTACATGGCGCAGGCCGCGGAAATAGCGCGTACCCTCGATTACCGGGAAGTTGAATCGATGGCCGATGCGCTGGCCAAGCTGCGGGCAGACGGCGGACGGCTGTTTTTTCTCGGGGTCGGCGGCAGCGCCGGGAATTGCGGTCATGCGGTAAACGATTTTCGCAAACTATGTGGCATCGAGGCGTACGCTCCTACCGACAATGTGTCGGAACTCACGGCGCGCACCAATGACGAGGGTTGGGAGACAGTGTTCGCGGCGTGGCTGGTTACCAGCAAGCTGTCGGATAAGGACGGCGTATTTATATTTTCAGTGGGCGGCGGGAATCTTGAAAAAAACGTCAGTCCAAACTTGGTTCGTGCGCTGGAATTGGCTAAAAGCCGGGGTGCAAAAATTTTCGGCGTGGTCGGACGCGATGGCGGATTTACCAAAAAAGTCGGCACCCACGTTGTTGTTATCCCGACCGTGGATGCCAACCTGGTAACGCCGCATACGGAAGCCTTTCACGCGGTGGTGTGGCACTGCCTCGTCTCCCATCCCAAGCTGCAGCAACAGGCCACGAAGTGGTAGGTTAGCGGGATCGGTCGGGTTGGATTTCGGTCGATCACCGTCCCCGCTTATTATTCACGCACGTAATCGTTGATACACTGACAGCAGCCAGTTCAATTCCATTTTGTAATCGAATGCTCAAGCCACAATACGATCTGGCGTTCCGCGACATCGTCGGCGGGATTATTAAGTGGCAGCTATGGACCCGTGCGGGTTGGGCGGATGTTCGGGCACGCTATCGCCGTACCACTTTTGGCCCGTTCTGGGCGACCATCAGCCTTGGAATCATGATGATTTCGATGGGCTTGGTTTGGTCAGCATTGTGGAAAATGAATGTAAAAGAATATCTCCCATTCATAAGCGCGGGATTGTTAAGCTGGGCGCTGGTGTCCGCGATCATCAGCGATGGAACAAACGCATTCACCGCCCAGAAGGGTTTGCTGGAAGCACTGCATTTTCCTCTGACGATGCTGACCTGCGCTGTCGTGTGGAGGAATTTGATCCTGTTTTTCCACAACCTGCTTGTCTATCTGCTGGTGGCGGTCATTTTTCAGGTGCCGGTTAGCTGGGCAACTTTGATGGTCGTGCCGGCGCTGCTCCTGATCGCCATCAACGGCGTGTGGGTATCCACTTTGCTGGGCATGATGGGTGCGCGCTACCGGGACGTGCAACAACTGATCGTCAATCTGCTGCAAATCGCGATGTTTCTGACACCGATCTTCTGGACCTCCGACCAGCTGGGGGGGAGTGGCCGCGGCAAATTCGTGCTGGTTGATCTGAACCCGATGGCGCATTACATCAACATCATCCGCAATCCTTTGCTTGGCGAATTTCCCACCGTGCTCGATTGGAAAGCGGTGCTGATTTTAACGGTACTGGGCTGGCTGTTTACGCTGGCGATTTTTGCCAGGTTCCGCCGCCGCATCACCTACTGGCTCTAGGATTGCACCATGGCCTCAATCACGCTGGAAAATGTGACTGTCGATTTTACGATCTACGGCCATCACAGCTTTCGAACGGCATTGTTGTCGACGGCCGGGGGGCTGATACGCCGCCAGGGCAGGAAGAACGACCGCATCACGGTGCGCGCGCTGGACAACCTGTCGATGAAGATATCCCACGGCGATCGTATCGGCCTGATCGGTCACAACGGGGCCGGTAAATCGACGCTGCTCAGGGTTCTCGCGGGTGTCTATGAGCCGATCGGCGGCAGGATCATCACCGAGGGCAAGGTGTCATCCCTGCTCAACAGCAGCCCGGGCATGAATTTCGACGACACCGGCTACGAAAACATCATGACCTGCGGGTTGTACCTGGGAATGACGAAACAGGAAATCATCCGCAAGACGCCCGACATCGAAGAGTTCACCGAGCTTGGCGAATATCTGACCCTGCCCATACGCACCTACTCGGCCGGGATGCTGACGAGACTGGCTTTCGGGATCGCGACCTCGATCGAGCCCGATATCCTGCTGCTGGACGAGGGGCTGGGCGCAGGTGACGCGCGTTTCATCGAGCGCGCCAACCAGCGCGTCAACAAGCTGATCAATCGGGCCAGCATTCTGGTGCTGGCCGCCCATGCCGATGCCTTGATCAAGTCGATGTGCAATCGCTGCATTTTGATGGATCATGGGCGGGTCGTGCGCATCGGCGCTACCGAAGAAGTCATTGATGAATATCACCGCCTCACAAGCGAGCGAGCGGCGGTGCCGGCTTAAGATTTACCCTCAAAGAATCCTGGATGTCACGCCGCCTGCAGCGCGCCGTTTTTCTTGACCGGGACGGAGTAGTCACCCGTTGTGAAGTGCGTAATGGGAAGCCCTACGCATTGCGCACCCTGAAAGGATTTCGGCTGTTGCCCGGTGTGCGTGCAGCGGTTGCCAAACTGAAGCGCGCCGGATTTCTGGTGATCGTTGTCACGAATCAACCCGATATCGGCAACGGCCTGGTTGATCCTGCGGTGGTTGCCGCGATGCACGACCGATTGCGATCGCGACTGCCACTGGACGAGATCAAAATGTGCCCCCATCGCCAGGACGAAAATTGTGCTTGCCGTAAACCGCGGCCGGGAATGTTGATTGAGGCGGCGAAAAAATGGGGGATCGACCTCAAAAAAAGCTTTATGGTCGGAGACCGGTGGGGCGACATCGTTGCCGGGCAAGCCGTTGGATGCTATACTGTTTTTATTGATAGGGGCTATGTAGAGCCCCGGACGGCAACACCGGACAATCACGCAACTTCGCTCGGTTCTGCTACCCGTTTAATTCTGTCGTTAATTTAATCAAGGACGCGCTGGTTTATGCCTTCTGTTGATAAGCTGCGGATAAAACTATTCGCTGATGGTGCCGATTTCGACGGCATCATGAAAATGTACGCGAATCCCATGATCAAGGGATTCACGACCAATCCGACATTGATGCGCAAAGCCGGCATCTCGGACTACGAGGCGTTTGCGCGCAAAGTGCTGGCGGCGGTTCCCGATCGCCCGGTGTCGCTGGAAGTTTTTGCCGATGATTTCGACGCCATGGAAAAACAGGCGAAAGTGATCGCGTCCTGGGGAAAAAACGTCAACGTCAAAATCCCCGTCACCAATACCAAGCGGGAGTTTTCCGGACCGCTGATCCGCAAGCTGTCGGCTGCCGGTGTATCCCTGAACGTAACGGCATTGCTGACACTGGAACAAGTCGAAGCGGTTACCGAGTGCCTGGCGGAGGATACGCCGGCAATCATTTCGGTTTTTGCCGGCCGCATCGCCGATACCGGACACGATCCGGTGCCGATCATGGCGGAGGCGGTCAAAATCATGCGTGCCAAACCCAATGCCGAGCTGATTTGGGCAAGCCCCCGCGAACTGCTCAATATTTTTCAGGCCGACGCCATCGGTTGTCACATCATTACTGCAACCAACGATATCCTTTCCAAGCTGGCGGTGGTGGGCAAGGATCATCACGATTATTCGCTCGACACCGTCCAGATGTTTCATCGCGACGCTGCTGCTGCCGGTTATTCGATCGACACCGACACCTGAGCGGTAAATTCGATTGTCGATTTGATCTTTTTTCCGATTTTCCGATTCATTTGAGGGGTTATGAAGAATATCCTGATCACAGGCGGGGCTGGTTATGTCGGTTGCGTGCTCGTTCCGCAGTTGCTTGACAAGGGCTACCATGTCACGGTTTTCGATACTTTCTGGTACGGCAATTGTCTGCCAAAGCACCAGAATCTAAAGCTGATCGAAGGCGATATCCGCGAGACCGCAAAACTGGCCGAGGCCTTCAAGGGCATCGAGGCAGTCATTTCGCTTGCGTGTGTTTCCAATGACGCGAGCTTTGAGCTTGACGAAAAATTGAGCACCAGTGTCAATCTCGATGCTTTCGAGCCGATGGTAGTCGCCGCGAAAAAAGCCGGCGTCAAGCGTTTCATCTATTGTTCGTCGAGCTCGGTCTACGGCGTGTCGGACCAGCCGGAAGTGACCGAAGATCATCCGCTGGTGCCGGTTTCCCTGTACAACAAATACAAAGGCATGTGCGAACCGCTGCTGTGGAAGCACCAGGGGCCGGGATTTACCTGCGTGACGATCCGGCCGGCCACCATTTGCGGCTACAGTCCCCGCACGCGACTTGACCTCTCGGTCAACATCCTGACCAATCATGCGATAAACAATAACAAGATCACGGTGTTCGGCGGCGCGCAGTTGCGGCCGAATCTGCATATTCAGGACATGTGCGACCTCTATCAATTGCTGCTCGAGTTGCCGGACGAAAAAATCTCCGGCCAGACTTTCAATGCCGGTTATCAAAACCTGAGCATCATGAAAATCGCCGAGGTAGTCCGCGACGTGGTCAAACAGGAATTTCCAGAAAAAGGTGACATCGAGATCGTGACCATGCCGACCGAGGACATCCGCTCCTATCACATCAATTCCGACAAGATCGCGCGCGTGATAGGTTTCCGTCCCAAGCATACGATCGAAGACGCGGTGCGCGACCTGTGCAAGGCGTTCAAGGCGGGCAAGTTACCGAACAGCTTTACCGACGACATCTATTTCAACGTCAAACGCATGAAAAGACTCGGCATCCAATGAGCGTAAAGCCCGTAGCCGTGGTTACCGGCGGCGCCGGTTTTATCGGCAGCCACATGGTGGACAATCTGCTTGCCCACGGCTATCGGGTGCGCGTCATCGACAATCTGGTCGGCGGCCATGAAAAAAACATTGCTCATCTGAAGAACAACGCCGATTTTTCGTTCGAACACGCCGATATCCGCGATCTCAATCCCGGCGCCTCGGTGTTCGAGGGCGTGCGCCATGTTTTCCATTTTGCCGGCATCGGCGATATCGTGCCTTCGATTGAGCGGCCTATCGAATACATGTCGGTCAATGTTCAGGGCACCGTGCACGTGCTGGAATGCGCGCGCGCTGCGAAGGTCGGAAAATTCGTCTACGCAGCTTCGTCGTCGTGCTACGGGCTGGCGGCGACGCCTACGCGCGAGGATCATCCGATTTCCCCGCAATATCCCTATGCGCTGAGCAAGTACATGGGAGAGCAGGCGAGTTTCCACTGGCATCAGGTGTACGGGCTGCCGGTGAATTCGATCCGGATTTTCAACGCTTACGGCACGCGCGTGCGCACGACCGGCGCTTACGGCGCGGTGTTCGGCGTGTTTTTCCGGCAGAAACTCGCGGGCAAGCCGTTCACCGTGGTCGGAGACGGCACGCAGACCCGCGATTTTCTGTACGTGACCGATGTTGCTGAGGCGTTCCGTCTGGCGGCGGAGACGCCGAAGACCGGGGAAATCTGGAACTTGGGCGCCGGCAATCCGCAGCCGGTCAACCGGCTGGTCGATCTGCTGGGCGGCGAAAAAACCTACATTCCGAAGCGTCCCGGCGAGCCGGACTGCACTTGGGCCGACATTTCGAAAATCACGCGTGACTTGGGATGGAGGCCGCAGATTTCCTTCGAGGAGGGGGTGGCGCGCATGACAGCCGAGATCGATGTCTGGCGCGATGCGCCGTTGTGGGATCCGGAGTCGATTGCCAAGGCCACCAAGACCTGGTTCGACTATCTGGGGAGGAGCGCGTAAAAATGCTGTCGTCACTGACCGAAAAATACAATCACAAGATCAAGACCGCTGACGAGCTGAAAAAGATCATCGGCCCGCGGCCGCGCGCGAAAAAGGTCATCATGTGCCACGGCGTCTTCGACGTCGTCCACCCCGGCCACGTACGCCACCTGATTTACGCAAAAAGCAAGGCCGACATCCTGGTTGCCAGCATCACCGCCGACACCCATATCAGCAAGGGCCAGTTTCGCCCCCATGTGCCGCAGGATCTGCGCGCGCTGAATCTTGCCGCATTCGAGATCATCGATTACGTGATCATCGACAGCGAGGCGACGCCGCTGAAAAACCTGGCGGACATCCAGCCGGACTACTTCGCGAAGGGCTACGAGTACAACGCGACCGCCATATCGCAGAAAACCCAGGAAGAGGAAGACGTGCTGCGCACCTACGGCGGCGAAATCATATTCACGCCGGGCGACATTGTCTATTCGTCAAGCAAGCTGATCGAGCTCGCGCCGCCGCGGATCCAGCTGGAGAAACTGCTGACCTTCATGGACGTGGAAGGCCTGACCTTCGACTCGCTGCGCGAAGCGCTGGACAAACTCAAAGGCAGGCGCGTCCATGTGATCGGGGACACCATCGTCGACAGCTATACCCAGACCGCGATGATCGGCGGCCAGACCAAAACGCCGACGATGAGCGTGCTCTACGAGGGACGCAAGGACTACATCGGCGGCGCCGCGATCGTGGCCGAGCACATGCGCGCGGCCGGCGCAGACGTGGTGTTCTCGACGGTTCTCGGCAACGACAGCTTCAAGGATTTCGTGCTGGAAGGGCTTGCCAAGTCCGGTGTCGAATGCAAACCGATCATCGATGCCACGCGACCCACCACCAATAAAAATGCGATCGTCGCCGGCGGCTATCGCCTGCTCAAGGTGGATACGCTCGACAACCGTTCCATCTCCGACGAAATCGTGTCCAGGCTGTGCGAAATGATCCGGGAAACGCCGGCCGATGCGGTGGTGTTCAGCGATTTCCGGCACGGCATGTTCAACCGGCGCACGATTCCCGCGTTGATCGCAGCGATTCCCGACGGCGTGTTCAAGGTGGCGGACAGCCAGGTCGCGAGCCGCTGGGGCAACATCACCGAATTCAAGGGTTTCGATCTGATCACGCCCAACGAGCGCGAGGCGCGTTTTGCGCTTGGCGATCAGGATTCCGGGGTGAGGCCGCTTGCCTCGGCGTTGTACGACGCCGCGCAGTGCGAGACACTGATCCTGAAGCTCGGCGAGCGCGGCGTACTGACCTGCCGCAGCAGCGATCATCAGTCGCTCGACTCGTTCATCGTGGTGGACAGTTTCGTCGACCGCGTGGTCGATGCCGTCGGCGCCGGAGACGCGCTGCTCGCCTACGCGACGCTGTCCAAGGTGGCGACCGGTTCAGACGCGATCGCGACCATCCTGGGTTCGATGGCTGCGGCCAGCGAGTGCGAATACGACGGCAATATACCCATCACGATAAACGACGTGCGCCAGAAAATCGACGCGGTAGAGCGCCACGCAAACTATAAATAAGCCGGGTTGGAACTACATTGCGCATCATCGTCGCAGGTCTTGGCGTTCAGGGCTACAAGCGCCGCAAGTTCGCGGGCGATGATTTTGTCGCCGCGGTCGACCCGGTAAACCCCGAGGCGCCGTTCCGCCGCGTCGAGGACGTGCCGCTCGACAGTTATGATGCCGCGCTGGTCTGTATTCCCGACGAACCGAAGATCGAAGTCCTGACTTGGCTGCTCGGCAACGGCAAACATGTGCTGGTCGAAAAGCCGTTGTGGGCGGCGGACGACGCGCAGATCAAGACGCTCAAAAAACTCGCGCGCGACAACCGCGTGCAGTGCTACACCGCCTACAACCACCGCTTCGAGCCACACTACGTGCGGATGCGCGATCTCATCCGTTCCGGCGAGCTCGGAAAAATCTACCGCTGCCGGATGTTTTACGGCAACGGCACGGCGCGGCTGGTGCGGGAATCCGAATGGCGCGATCAGGGCGCGGGCGTGCTGCCCGATCTCGGCTCGCACCTGTTCGATACGCTCAAATTCTGGTTCGGCGACATCGGCGAGGATTTCCGGGTGGTGTCATCGAACTGTTTCGAGAACCGCGCGCCCGATCACGTCGTGCTGGCCTCCGCGGGCCGCGCGCGGCCCGCGATCGAACTCGAGATGACATTGCTGTCGTGGCGCAATCATTTCACCTGCGATGTGCTTGCCGAGAACGGCACCGCACATATCCGCTCTCTTTGCAAATGGGGCCCGACAACTTTCACTCATCGCCGGCGCATTTTGCCCAGCGGCCGCCCGCCGGAAGAACAAGTGACGCTGGCACAGGATGATCCGACTTGGGCACTCGAATACGCGCACTTCAAGCGCTTGTGCGAGGCCGCTACGCCGGCCGATCTTTCCAACGATCTCTGGTTAAACCGGCTGTTGCGCAATCTCGGAGAGCGCGCGGTTGCGGAGGCGGCGCGATGAGCAAGCCGCTGATCGGGTTTGCCGGCATGACCCACCTTGGCATCAACTCCGCTGCCGCTGCCGCCGCGCGCGGATTTCCGACGCTGTGGTTCGATGCGAATGTCCAATGGATGGATCGGATCAAGGCAGGTGATCTGCCCGTGGTGGAGCCGGACTTGCCGGAACTGATCGAGAAGAATCGCGAGCGCATCAGCTATTCATCCGATCCGGTGGATCTGCGCCGTTGCGCGGTGGTTTATATCGCATGCGATGTCCCGACCGACGACCGGGGCAACAGCGATCTCTCCGAAATTTATGCGCTAATCGAAAAAGTGTCGAGCCACTTGCACGATGATGCGGTGCTGGTGGTTTTATGCCAGGTGCCGCCCGGATTCACCCGTGCGGTCAAACGCCGCCCGCAACGGCTCTATTATCAGGTTGAAACGCTGATTTTCGGGCGCGCGGTCGAGCGCGCGCTGCATCCCGAGCGCTTCATCATCGGATGTGCCGAGCCGGCCGGTGCGCTGCCGGACACTTATCGCGAGTTTCTGTCAGCTTTCGGTTGCCCGCTGCTGCCGATGCGTTACGAAAGCGCGGAGTTGGCGAAAATCGCGATCAATTGCTGTCTGGTCGCATCGGTTACGGTTGCGAACACGCTTGCCGAGCTGAGCGAGCGCATCGGCGCCGATTGGCATGAAATTGCTCCCGCGCTGAAACTCGACCGCCGCATTGGCCAGTACTCCTATCTGGCGCCCGGCCTCGGCCTCGCCGGCGGTAACCTGGAACGAGATCTTGCGACCGTATTGCGGCTGGCGGGTGAGACCGGCAGCGAAGCCGGGCTCATCGAATCCTTCATCGCCAATAGCTGCCACCGCAAGGATTGGGTGCTGCGCACTTTGCATGCCGAAGTTCTCTCTCGCCAGCCTGATCCCGTAATTGCGGTGCTGGGGTTAGCCTACAAAGAGAACACGCATTCCACGAAAAATTCGCCGTCGCTCGCGTTAATCCGACATCTGGCGCCGTGGCGACTGCGGGTTCACGATCCCGTCGTGCCGGCGCAGGCCGCGGATCATCCGCGCGCGACAGGGTGCAGCACGCCGCTGGAGGCGGCGGCACAAGCCGACGCATTGGTGGTGATGACGCCATGGCCCGCGTTTCGCGAATTGAAGCCGGAGGAACTTGCGCATGCCATGACCGGACGCGCAATCATTGACCCGTACCGGGTATTTGACGGCCGAGCGTTCGCAGAAGCGGGGTTTGACTATTCAACGCTCGGTGTGCCGCCGCTGCGGTCCCGCCACTCTTTGGATCGCCCCCATGCTTGAGCATTTGAATCTTCAGCCGGTCAAGCCGGCGCGTGTCGTGATCGTCGGTGCCGGCGGCTTTATCGGCGGCGCGATCCGGAAGAAGCTCCTGGCAGACAGCGTGGAAGTGTTGCCACTGACGCGCAAAGAAGTTGATCTGTTAAGCGCTGATGCGGCGGGAAAGCTGGCACAGATGCTGCGGCCGACCGACAGTGTGGTCATGGTTTCCGCGATCGCGCCGGCGAAGACGGTGCCGATGTTGATGCAGAATCTCAAAATGGCCGAAGCGGTCTGCGCAACACTTTCTGAAAAACCGATCGCCCATTTGCTGTATGTCAGCTCCGATGCGGTTTATGCCGATGACGCAAACCCGGTCATGGAAAGTTCGTCTTGCGCGCCGTCCACGCTGCACGGCATGATGCATGCCGCGCGCGAATTGATGTTGAAAAGCGCAACCCGCGCGCCGGTTGCCATATTGCGGCCGACGCTGGTCTACGGCGCGAACGATCCGCATAACGGCTATGGGCCGAACCGGTTTCGCCGCCAGGCCGAAAAGGGCGAGCCGATCGCGATTTTTGGCGAAGGCGAAGAGCGCCGCGATCATATCCTGGTCGATGATGTCGTGGCGCTTGCCGCACTGATGCTCGCCCACCGGAGCCGCGGTGCGCTCAATGCAGTCACCGGCGTTTCGACTTCATTTCGCGACATTGCGCAGATGATCGCCGCGCAGTTCGACCATCGTGTGCCGGTTGCAAGCATGCCGCGCGCGGGCCCGCGTCCGCATCTGCTGCATCGTTTTTTTGACATTACGGATTGCCTGAAGGCATTTCCGCAGTTTCGCCATACCCCGCTTGCAGAGGGGCTGGCGCTTTCCAGAGGATAGGACAGGGAGGAAGTTCGTGGCGGAAGTCAATTTGCTGGCACGGTTGCCCAAAACGAAGCGCAATATTGAAAAGCGCAGGGAAGCACAGACACCGGAAAACATAGCGGTCGCGCGGCAATATGGCGAATTGTATTTTGACGGCCCGCGCGAAGTCGGCTACGGCGGCTATCGCTACGACGGGCGCTGGATACCGATCGCCGAAGATATCATCCGACATTTCAAGCTTAAACCTGGAGACCGCGTGCTGGATGTCGGCTGTGCCAAAGGGTTTTTGGTAAAGGATCTGATGAAAGTGTGCCCGGGCCTGGAGGCTTTTGGCCTCGACATTTCCGAGTACGCATTGATGCATTGCGAGCCTGAGGTCGTGGGGCGGCTTCACCTGGGCAGCGCAGACAAACTGCCGTTTCCCGACAATAGTTTTAATGCAGTGATATCCTTGAATACCATTCATAATTTTGAACGGCCGGATGCCATCCGCGCCGTGCGTGAAGTCGAGCGGCTGGCCCCCGGCCGTGGATTCATTCAAGTCGACTCTTATCGCACGCCCGAGCAGCGCGAGCTTTTCATGAGCTGGGTGCTGACGGCAAAGTTTCACGATTATCCCGACGAATGGGTCAAGCTTTTTAAGGAAGCCGGGTACACCGGTGATTGGTACTGGACGATACTTGAGTGACAATTTACGATATCCACCTTTTCAGAAAATTTAAACAATGAAAACTTACGCAATCATCGGCGCTGGCGGCTCGTTTGGTATTCAAACCGCCTTTTATCTACTTGATCACGCTGACCCCAAGAAGGTGATCGGCATCGGCCGCAACCCGCTGCGCCCGGAGCCGTTCTCGCTCAATATCGAGAAGCGCAAAAATTTCCAGTATCACGCCTACCACCTCACTTATGAGATGGATTCAGTGATGGAGGTGCTGGACAGGGAGAAGCCGCAAGTCATCATCAACTATGCGGCACAGGGCGAAGGCGCGGTGTCGTGGAAAAAGTCATGGCGGTTTTTTGAAACCAATTCGATGGCCCTCGCCAAATTCAGCGAAGAACTGATGTCGCGGGATTATCTCGAGCGTTTCATCCAGATTGGCACCTCTGAACTTTACGGTTCCGTTGATTTTGCCGCCAAGGAAACGACGCCGATCCAGCCGACCAGTCCCTATGCGGCATCCAAGGCGGCGTTCGACATGTACCTGATCTCGGTGAACCGCTTCCTCAAATTTCCAATGAATATCATTCGTCCTTCGAATGCGTATTGCCCGGGCCAGCTGCTGCATCGCGTCATCCCGAAAGCGGTGATCTGTGGATTGACCGGGCGCAAGTTGCCATTGCAGGGCGGCGGCCGTGCTGAAAAATCATATATCCATGCGCGTGATTTGGCTCGCGCCATTCACCTCGTGACGGAAAAAGCACCACTCGGGGCTGTATACAATGCCGGACCAAAGGAGCCAACCTCGATTCGCCGGGTCGTCGAACTGACCGCGGAGGCACTCGGAATGCCATTCGAACAACTGTGCGAAATGACCGGCGACCGCCTCGGACAGGATTCGCGCTACTGGCTCGACTCCAGTGCGATCAAGAAAGACGTCGGCTGGGAGCCGCAGATCGGCTGGCAGGAAGGACTGAAGGAGATGGTCGATTGGGGCCGCAAATATGTCGATCAGTTGCGTGACTGGCCGATGGATTACGTGTTGCGGGCATAAAGTGGAATCCACGTCATGGTCATGACAACCAGCAAATCTGCGGCTTTCGACGCCTCCGCAGCGCGGCAGCGCTGCCTGCGTTACCGCCGCCGGATTCTGGAGATTTCGCAGCAAGTAACGGCGCTGCACATTGCACCTGCGTTCTCGTGCCTTGAATTGGTGGACGTGACTTATAACAGCTTGATGCGCCGTGCCGATGATGGAAAGTTTTTGGATAGCTTCGTGATCTCCAAAGGGCACGGATGCCTGTCCCAGTATGTGATTCTTGAGGATCTGGGTGTTTTGACGCGCACCGATCTTGACCGTTACTGCACGTCGGTCGGTCGACTGGGCGCACATCCTGATTATGGCGTGCCTGGCATGGAAGCCTCGACGGGCTCATTGGGGCATGGCATGGGCATTTGCACCGGTATGGCTTACGCCGAGAAAATTCAAAACCATGACCGTACTATATATGTAGTGCTATCTGACGGCGAAATGCAGGAAGGCTCGACCTGGGAATCCATGATGATGGCTGCCAACCTGGGTCTTGGCAACCTTGTGGCGATGCTTGACCTCAATGATTTTCAGGGTATGGGACGCACTTCGCAAATTCATCCGCGGTTTTATCCGATTCTCGACAAGGTAACATCGTTCGGCTGGGAAGCGGCTGAGGTCAATGGGCATAACGCAACCGCAATCTTTCATGCTGTTCGTTCACGTAGTGGGGGCCGTCCATTCTTCGTGATAGGAAAAACCGTCAAGGGTAGGGGTGTTTCGTACATGGAAAATGTGCCAATTTGGCATTACCGCTCCCCGAACAAGGATGAGTATGAACAAGCGCTTGCCGGGCTGACGGAGATTGAGTCGTGAGAAACACCTTTGCGCAGACGTTTTTTGAGGCCGGGCAATCAGATCCTCGACTATGTGTTGTCGTTGCTGATATTTCTCCTGCGGGCGCAATTGAAAAGTTCAGCCAGGCGTTCCCTAAGAGGTTTATCAACACGGGTGTTGCCGAACAAGTCATGATTGGCATGTGCGCCGGCATGGCGTTACGAGGCCTGCGCCCGTTTGCCTATACCATTGCAACCTTTACGCTATTTCGTCCTTACGAATTTGTGCGCGATGATCTGTGTTATCACAATCTACCAGTAACCATCGTTGGAATTGGTGGGGGAGTTGTCTATTCGACGCTGGGTAGCACACATCATGCGCAGGAAGACGTGGCAGTTGCGTCGGCGATACCGAACATGGCAGTAATTGCCCCGTGTGACCCTGCCGAGACGAAAGCGGCTACGTTCTGGTGTACCAAGCAAGAGCGCGGCCCGGTGTATTTGCGGCTAGGCAAGGCCGGAGAACCGGATCTGACATCCAATGCAATTGATCCGTTCAAGTTCGGGAAGATCCGGTATTTGCAGCGTGGCCGCGATGTTTGCATCATGGGGTATGGACCCATACTAAAGCTGGGCAAGGAGTTGACAGCTAAATTGGAGTCTCAAGGAAAAAGTGTCTCATTGATATCTGCCCATACCGTAAAGCCGCTCGATGTCGAGGGTGTAATCTCTGCGCTGAAATCACATGCGCATGTCATAGTGATTGAAGAGATGTCGCCCTATGGCGGGCTTGGTCCGCGGGTCAAAGAGCTTGCCTGGGATTCACACGCGAAATGCCGGCTCGATACTTTTGCATTGCAAGACGCATTTATACATACCTATGGCAGCCACAACGAACTCCTCGCTGCCCATGGCCTCGATTTAGAGAATATTTTTGCGAGGCTTGATCTGTCCAGTTCACCTCGATTATTAAGCTGTAATTGATCGATTAGTGATATGCACGAAAATATTCAGCGCGACGAGGAGGTGAAATCGGGAAGCGAACGCACATTTGGCCTCGTTTTTTCTGTTTTTTTTCTTTTGGTTGGTTTGGCTCCCCTGTTGCATAAGACGCAAGGTGGAGCGCGCACTTGGGCATTGATCCTGTCAGCGTTATTCCTGATATTGTCGTTTTTTGGCACATCGGCACTAAGACCGCTAAATCGCGCTTGGACAAAGCTGGGACTATTGATGCATGCGGTGGTAAGCCCATTGGTTATGGTGCTGTTGTTCTATGGCGTGGTCACTCCATTCGGGATGGTCATGAGAGCTTCGGGTAAGGACCCCTTACGGTTACAATGGGACGAAGGTGATTCTTACTGGATTAACCGAAGCCAGTCCGAATTGTCCCCGGAAACGATGAAAAACCAATTTTAGAGGGCGGCGATGCTTTCATTCGTTAAAGAATTGTGGGCTTTTATGAAAGTGCGTAAGAAGTTCTGGCTGTTGCCGCTTCTGCTCGCCTTCGCGGTTTTTGGTGGCCTTCTTGTTTTTGCAAAAGGCTCGGTTATTGCGCCATTCATCTATACGCTCTTTTAGAGCGGTCGGGCGTGCGCATCCTTGGGATCTCTGCTTTTTATCACGATAGTGCCGCAGCGCTGATCGAAGATGGGAACATCGTAGCTGCGGCTCAAGAAGAGAGATTTACCCGCAAGAAGCACGATTCACGATTTCCCGCACACTCAATCGCCTACTGTCTGAAGGCGGCGGGAATCGGGCTCGATTCCGTTGACTTCGTTGCGTTCTACGACAAGCCCTTCCTCAAGTTCGAGCGCTTGCTGGAAACGTACCTGAGCTTTGCTCCACGCGGATTTCGTTCATTTCGCATGGCGTTACCGCTTTGGTTGCGCGAAAAGTTGTTTCAGAAGCAATTGCTGCGGGATGAGCTTAGAAAATTTTTTCCGGCGTTCGATTGGGAAAATAAGCTGCTATTTTGCGAGCATCATCAGAGCCATGCAGCATCAGCTTTTTTTGCTTCACCCTTTGACAAGGCTGCAGTGTTAACGATGGATGGCGTCGGCGAGTGGGCGACAACATCCGTGGCCATTGGCAGTGGCAATACGCTCACCATGAAAAAGGAAATACAGTTCCCGCATTCGCTGGGACTTCTATACTCCGCTTTTACGTACTACACCGGATTCAAGGTGAATTCAGGCGAATATAAGGTGATGGGGCTCGCTCCATATGGTGAACCACGCTACGCCCAGAAAATTTTCGACCATCTGATTGACGTCAAGCCCGACGGGTCTTTCCGCCTCAACCAGTCTTATTTCAATTACTGCACCGGCCTTACGATGACCAACGATCGCTTTGACGCGATCTTTGGGGGCGCGCCACGGAAGCCTGACGAGCTGCTTACCCAGCGCCATATGGACTTGGCGGCTTCCATACAGAAGGTCACCGAGGACGTCGTTCTGCGCTTAACGCGGGCACTCGCCGCCGAAACCGGGGCTGACAATTTGTGTCTTGCCGGAGGGGTCGCGCTGAATTGTGTGGCAAACGGCAAAATATTGCGCGATGGACATTACAAACGTATCTGGGTACAACCTGCCGCGGGCGATGCGGGGGGGGCCGTCGGAGCGGCCTTGGCAGCCTACTATATATATAATCAGCGGCCGAGATCATCCGGCGGTGACCTTGATGCAATGCACGGCTCCTATCTGGGGCCCGACTTCTCTAACGAAGAGGTCGAACAACGTTTGAATGCCGCGGGTGCAAAGTTCGTCCGGCTCACTGACGATGATCTATGGAGGCATGCGGCGAGCGATTTGGCGGGCGGAAAAGCGTTGGGATGGTTCCAGGGGCGCATGGAGTTCGGTCCCCGCGCCTTGGGGAATCGATCGATTCTGGGGGATGCACGTTCTCCTTCCATGCAATCGGTTCTGAATCTCAAGGTCAAGTACCGGGAATCTTTCCGCCCCTTCGCGCCAGCGGTACTGCGTGAGGATGTTAGCGACTGGTTCGAGCTCGAGACCGACAGTCCGTACATGTTGTTTGTCGCCGATGTTGTTCGGCGACGCCGGAAAGCCATGACGGCCGAGGAGCAGGCGCTATTTGGTATTGCCAAACTTAACGTGCCAAGGTCGGAACTTCCCGCGGTGACCCATGTGGATTACTCCGCACGCATTCAGACCGTCCACAAGGAAACCAACCCGAGATTTCATGCCTTGCTTTCCGCGTTCAAGTCAATGACGGGCTGTCCGGTATTGGTGAATACAAGCTTCAACGTTCGCGGCGAGCCAATCGTCAATACACCGGAAGATGCATTCCGATGCTTCATGGGGACTGAAATAGAATCTCTGGCCATTGGCAACTGCTATATCTCTAAGAGTGAGCAAAATCCAGCATTAAAGCAGGACTACAAAAGCAGTTTCGAGCCCGATTAATGGAAACAAGAGATCAGCCACCAACATCGAGCAAGAAAAGCAGGGGGCTAGAAATACTTTTGGTGTTGGTTTCCTTGACGATTGGATATGCGCTGATCGAAGCATCCTATCGCTGGGTCTTGTACCTTCGATATGTGCATCAAGCTGTCTATCCTGTCATGACCAGCAATGTTCGTCGGACAGTCACAACTTTTGGCGAACCCGGAAGTGTATTTGGCTGGTATGCACCCTCAAAACCTTTCACGGTAACGCAATACGCTCCGGACGGTACGATGTTCGACCGGCACCGCGTCCCGATCAACAATCTGGGCTGGGTTTCCGAATACGATTACGCACGGCAGAAAGCGCCATCCGAGTACCGTATTGCCATCGTCGGTGATTCCCTGACCGCGAGCATCAACAACTCGAAGCCGTGGCCGGACATACTTCAGCGCAAGTTAAATGCAGACAAGGGGCTGCTATCCAGACTTAAGGTTACCAAAATATCGGTGCTGAATTTGGGAGTGGCAGGAGCCAGCATGGAAATGATGGCGAATCCGCTGGCAGTAATCGCACGTAGATTTTCCACTGACATGATTGTAGTTAATTTCATTGCTGAGGATCTATCGCGGCGTCATACAGATGATTTTGAAAAAATTCCTCCAGAACCACCTCGCCTGCCTTCAGATGTGCCCATTGCGGATAAAGGTTTGCCGGTACCCCATATTGACGTGGACGGATTCGAGATACCGCTTGATTGCAAATCCGGGCCCACGATCCCGTCGAATCCAAACTGCAGGGTTTCGACAATGTGGTATGCGTCTTCGGATGCTGAATACAGCAAGGATGACCTGAATCGAATAAAACGCAAGGCGGCTCGAATGCTTCTTTGGGACAGGATGATTCTATCGCCGAAGCCGCTAGCGATCCTGGAATTGCTTGGCAAACCGATAATCCCGCGCGCGGCGGCAGCTGATTCTTCTCGAACGATGCCCGTTACTAGAGAAGTAGAAGATCGGGATATCGGAATCCGAGCATTGAAAGTCATTCGGTCATTGAGTAAGAACATGGCGGTTCTTCACAACCCGCTTTATTGGCATTTAAAGGGGCACATTTACAGTACGGATCAAAAATTGTCGCCAATCCTTGATCCTTTCATTGCGGATGCGAAGGGAGCCGGAATCGACATTGTTCGAATGGAGCAATTCATGCCCGTCGATAAAGGGGAGGGTGAATGGAGGCGCTGGTACAATCACCTGCCGTATGATGGACATTGGAGCGATTACGGCGCCGAGATCTATGCCGGCGCCGTAATGCAGGTCATCCGCGAGCGCTTATTGGCCAAAAATAATAAGCCAACAACGCAGAGGGTATTTTGAAGCCGCCATCGCTGTTTGAGAAAAAAGACAAACTGATCCAGGTGATTCTTCTCGTCGCATCGCTTGCGGCGGGTTATCTGCTGGTCGAGGCGCTGTATCGCTGGTATTTGTACCGGCATTACGCGGTTCAGGCGGGGTACCTCGTAATGACGACGAACGTACCGCCGGTGACTACGACCTTTGGACAGCCCGGCAGCATCTTTGGTGTGTTTGCGGCAGCAAAGTCGTTCATGCTCACGATCTATGCGCCGGACGGTACGATGTTCGACCGGCACCGCGTTCCGATCAACAATCTGGGCTGGGTTTCCGAATACGATTACATGCGGCAGAAAGCGCCATCCGAGTACCGCATTGCCATCGTCGGTGATTCCCTGACCGCGAGCATCAACAACTCGAAGCCGTGGCCGGATATTCTGCAGCGCAAGCTGAATGGGGACAGGCCGCTGCTTGCCAGATTGGGGGTTCAGAAGATTTCGGTGTTGAATCTGGGTGTGGCGGGGGCCAGCATGGGGATGATGGCGAATCCGCTGGCGGTGATTGCACGTCGCTTCTCTCCAGACATGCTGGTCGTGAATTTTATTATCGAGGATTTACCCAGGCCGTACACCGATGATTACAAAAAGATGCCTACTGAACCGGCGAAGCTTCCTGCGGATGCCGCCGCGGAAACAGAAATAAAGCCATTTTTTGTAAATGTGGACGGTATGCAAATACCCATTTCATGTTCTTCTTCGCCCCAGGATTTGGCCAATCCGGACTGCAAAGTATCCGTCATGTGGTATCTCCCTCAGGATCATATCTTCGATAAGGATGCCATTAACCATATCAAATTTCATGCGGCGAAGGAGATCGTCTGGCACAGGGTGGCGCTTTCTAAGGAACCGCTTGTCTGGCGGCAATTATTTGGCAAATCGATCATTCAGCAGGCGACAACCGCGCTGCCGGCGCCACATATAATTTCTGAAAATAAGGACGAAAAGGAGCGCGCGCGCGCGATCGAGGTATTAAAGTTTATCTCTTCAATGAATCGGAATATGTTGGTGCTTCACAACCCACTATATCCACATTTGAAAGGAAAGACCTATATTCCCGATGTAACTTTGCCCTCTGCCCTTGATCCGTTAATAGGAGAAGCTAAAAAATCCGGCATCGAGATTACGAGAATGGATCGTTACATGCCGGTCAATCTTGGTGAAAATGAATGGAAGCGCTGGTACAACCTTCCCAATGATGGTCACTGGAGCGATTATGGCGCCGAAGTATACGCCTCGGCTGTATACCAGGTCATTCGTAAACGCTTGTTGGGTGGTGGCGAATAATACCCCCGGCTTTTGATGGCCCACGGATAAGACACTCATGAATCAGCCACCGTTATTTCTCACTGCTGAAGACAAAATTCAAGGCGACGATGCTGTCGCAGCTATCCTGGTTCTGGACGATGGGCGCTATGTCATGCAATTGCGTGATGCAATCCCCCGCATATTTTATCCGGACCATTGGGGATGTTTCGGGGGGGCAGTGAATGCGGGAGAGGCGCCGCTCGATGCGTTGTCTCGAGAATTGAATGAGGAGTTAGAAATCGAGGTTGGTCAGGCGCAGGAATTTGCACGCTTTGATTTCGACATCGGGATATGGCACAAGAAGGTTTACCGGATCTACTATGAGGTTAGACTTGCAGCCGATGTTCTTTCTGAAGTGGTTCTGCATGAGGGTGTTGAAGTCAGGGCTTTCTCCGGTATGGAGATTTTACAGCAATCGCGAGTAACGCCTTATGATGCATTTGCCATCTGGCTGCATTTCAGAAGCTCCCGATTTTCCTGAGGAATATGATACTGCGGTGCGGCCATGAATTTTTCAAACGTGATTGCCCACGCTTCGGTTAAGTTTGAATTTTTCAGAACACGCTTTCGACAACAGGGGGTCAAATGGGTGGTGGGGCGATTGATCAAGCAGCTGATGATGGGTGTCGGCTGGCTGGTGTTGCTGCCGGTCACATTGGTACTTCATTTGATCGGTTACCGGCGGGTCACGGTTTTTACTGATCGCATCGGCCACCTCGCTGCAGAAATCGATTGCTTCCTCAAGGAAAAGGCGCTCGGCAGGCTGCCTGACCACTACTGGTTTGTTTTGGCGCCACCTCACCGCATTTCAAATCGGGCGCTGCTCGAATATTGGCGCCCTCATATCAGGATACTGACCTCTCCTTGGCTGTGCGGCCTGCTAAGCAGCATGACATGGTGGCGAGGCTTGATGACGCTTGACGTCAGCCACTACGTGTTGCGCCTGAATTCGACCGCGGTCTATTACGAGGTATGCGCCGAATGGGGCAATCGCTTCCCCCTCTTGCGGCTGTCGCAGGCAGATCATGAGAAAGGCCGCAATGTCTTGGAGGCCATGGGAATGCCACGTGACGCATGGTTCATCTGTGTACAGGCGAGAGAGGGGGGCTTCTCGCCGGTGGACGAGATACTCCATCAGCACAGGAACAGCGATATCTTGAGGCTGGTGCCAGCCATGGAGTTCATTGCCTCAAGAGGCGGGTGGTGTGTACGCATGGGGGATCCGACCACAATACCTTTGCCGCCGCTGCCGAAGACCATAGATTATGCGCACCATCCGGCAAAGTCGGAATGGCTGGACGTCTTTTTGTGCGCGAGCTGCAGGTTTTTCTTCGGCAACTCATCCGGGCTTTCGATCGTCAGCAGCATTTTCGGGGTGCCTTGCGCGCTTGCAAACATGATTCCGTTGAGCAATCTGGGCTACTCACCGCAGGATGTTTCCATACCCAAGCTTTTGCGTAGAAAAGGCGAAAGCCGCCATCTGTCGTTTGGCGAGATTTTCCGGTCTCCGCTTGCCGACTACCGCTTGGCCAAGCTTTATCAGGATGCGGGAATAGAAGTTGAGGAGAACTCGGCGGAGGATATTCTGGCACTGGCGCGCGAAATGTGCGATCGGGTCGAAGGGCGTATGGTTTACGACGACACCGACACGGCGCTACAGCGGCGTTTCCACGCGCTGCTGCGCCCCGGACACTATGGGTATGGCGCGGCATCGCGCGTCGGCGCCGCTTTCCTCCGCAAATATGAGCGGCTGCTTCCTTAAATTTGATAACGATCTATGAGGTCGCAACCTAAACCCGATTGTCTTTTATGCGGCAGCCGGGGCATCGAAAAATACGCTGGCCTCGCAGACCGGCTGTTCGGGGCAAGCGGAAACTGGAACCTGGTCGAGTGTTCCAATCGCGCATGTGGATTGTTATGGCTGAATCCGCTGCCGCTGGCCGAGGATATTCACGAGGCCTACGGCAACTATTACACGCACCGCACGGCGTCCACCGATTCGTGGCGGCGGCGCGCGTACCGGGCGGTGCGTGCCGCCTATCTGCAAATGCGCTTTGGTTATCAGCCGGACATGCGCGTCCTGCTCTGGCATCGCGCGCTGGCCGCCATCGTGTGGTGGGTGCCGGATTTGCGGGTGCGCTTCGATTCGAGCGTGATGTGGTTGCCGGCGCAGGCCGGCGGCCGCCTGCTCGAAGTCGGCTGCGGTCGCGGCGATATGCTGGAAGTTCTCGCCAATCTTGGCTGGGTTGCGGAAGGCGTGGATTTCGATCCCCGAGCGGCGGAATCCGCGCGCGCGCGCGGCCTGCGCGTCCGCCACGGCACCCTTGCCGACTGCCGCTATGACGATGCCACCTTCGACGCGGTTATCATGAGCCACGTCATCGAGCACCTGCATGATCCCGTCGGCGTGGTCAAGGAGTGCCACAGAATACTGAAGCCTGGCGGACGCTTGGTATTGCTGACGCCGAACACCGCGAGCTGGGGACACCGAATTTATGGTCGGTCCTGGCTGCATCTCGATCCACCGCGCCATTTGTATCTGTTCAATCTGGATATTCTTCCGAAGCTCGCTGATGGTCTTGGTTTCAGCAAGATCAAGTGCTTCAGCGTGATTCGCGATGCCAATTGGACACTGGGCGCCAGCCGCCAGATCAGGCGTGAAGGCAGGTATGAGATGGGACGGCTTTCCCCCCTGACAAGGGCATGGGGCTATTGGCTGATGTATCTCGAGTGGCTGATGCTTATATTCGATCGCCGGGCCGGCGAAGAGATTGTGCTGTTTGCCGAGAAATAGAGATTTATTAAGGCGCGTATCCAATATTTGACCGGTTGAAATGGCAGCCAAAAGCGGTCATTTGATGCAATGCCAAAGGGCAGGTGGAATGGTGTTTGAACAGCTCAAACTTATGCAGTAATCTCTCCATCCACTTGAACCAAAAAATCGGTCGGCCCATCCACTTGCCTGGACAGCCGCAATGGTGACGGCGACATTTCGCTTCTATGAGGAGCTGAATGATTTCTTGGCGCCCGAACGGCGTAGGCGAGATTTCACCTCTAACTGCGCGCGTGCGGCAACCACCAAGCATATGATCGAGGCGCTCGGCGTGCCCCATACTGAGGTCGAGCTCATCCTCGTCAATGGAGAATCAGTCGGCTTCGGCCGTTTGCTGCAACAAGGTGACCGCGTGGCGGTCTATCCCAAGTTCGAGACGCTTGACGTCACGCCGTTGCTGCGCGTGCGCGACTACCCCCTGCGCGTGATCCGGTTCGTTGCCGATGCCCATCTGGGCGGACTCGCCCACCTGCTGCGCATGACTGGTTTCGACACCCTCTATGACAACAACTTCCACGATGCCAAGATTGTGGTCATCGCCATACGCGAAGGCCGGATCGTGCTCACGCGTGACCGCGAATTGCTCAAGCGCCGCGAAATCACGCACGGTTGTTACGTGCACGCGTTGAAACCGGCGCAGCAATTACGCGAGATCTTCGTGCGACTCGATTTGGCTAAGAGCGCCAGGCCATTTACGTTGTGTCTGCACTGCAATGCACCCTTGCGCGCAATCGACAAAACGCTCTTGGTAGATCGGGTGCCGCCGGCCGTGTACGATCGCTATGAGCGGTTCAGTACTTGCGATAGCTGTCAGCGCGTGTTTTGGGAAGGTTCACACTGGCAACGTATGCTTGAACTGGTGAACGAAGTCATGCCGTCAATATGACTGTTGAATTGCATTTTCGTTTGACCCTTTGGTCGGTTATCGACCGTCTGCCGATGGTCGCTTTTGACCCAAGGCGGACGTTTTCACAAACACAATTTAGGAATAATTTTGGGGCGTAGGTATGATTGAACATGTCCGGACAGATCTGTTCGTTGAATAACTGTTAGGCTTTTAGTCGGGAGATGCAACCATGTCGCATTTCTACCTTGAGGATTTCGAAAATGACTGGCAGCTCGTTCGTGAAACCGCATCGAGCCAGAAGTTCAGAGTAAAGACCCCGGACGGCCACGAATTCGCCATTGACGTTCACTACACAATGGCGAAAGTGCTCACAGTGAACATTGTTTTCAAAAGAGAATGGGAGCGCCTCTCAATGAGCATCCTGACGCCCGTAATTGACGAACTTGCCCGTGTAGCCTTGAAGCGTGAGGACTATGCGGTAATTGATTACACTCTGGCGCATTCAAAGGATTTAATCGATGGCAAACGCTATTGACGACAAAGATCGCAAGCATCACGCTTTGAAGGTCAGGGACTAATGAATCGTTCTAGGGACCGTCTCGCCCCCCGCTTCGCTACTGTCGAAGGTTGTGACGGCTAAGCCACGATCTTAAATATCCGCCTTGGGCCGAAATGCGGACATTTAATATTTGGCCAGCTTTGTGCCTACGATGAATTTCAATGGTGGCGTCCCCAAAAAGAGCGCAGGCCGGTGGCCATCAGTTTCTTCACATCGGTAAATCGAACCTTTGCCTGCTGCTGAATGGCGGAACGCTTCCGCCACGCTTTGGGGATCCCTCTTAATGCATCTATTTTGGCGCTCCATATCGGTTTGGCATGGCCGGACACCGAAAACCAAAGTAAAGCCGCAAGATTCATTGCTATGTGGAGCGGCAAATATATCCAGAACCAGATGCCGGGAAAATTTTTGACATAAGTCCACACCAGATTGCGATGGCCATGATAGATGGAGAAATCGCTGCGTTTCCCGGTCAATGCCGATCCTTTATGGAGCACGACGGATTCTGGAACGTACCAGCAGCGATGGCCGAGCAGACGCAGTCGAAATCCCAGATCGACATCCTCGACATAGCAGAAGTAATCCTCGTCGAATCCATCGGCTTCGACGAAAGCCGATCTCTTGTACATGGCGGCTGCGCCGCACGGCGAAAATATTTCCCTTTCTTCCAGGTAAGCGCCGGCTGCCGGCGCTCCATGTCCTTCGCGCCAGACCAGTCCGCTGACATGATAGATGTCGCCGACGCCGTCCAGCAGTTCCGGCGTATCGGCCATCAGCATTCGGCCGCCGAACAAGGCATATTCGGGATGCTTGGCCGCCGCCTGTATCAGGGCCTCCAGCCATCGCGGTTCAGCGAATGCATCCGGATTGAGCAGCGTGATCCAGTCGCAATCGCTTGCCTGGCGCGCCGCGATATTGTTGCCGGCGGCAAAACCGGTATTTTTGTCGAGTCGCATTAAGGTCACGTTCGGGAAATCACTGGCGATGTGATCGCAGGAACCATCGCGGCTTGCGTTATCCACCACGAATATTCTTTTGGGCCGCACCGTCTGTGTTTCCAGTGCGCGCAGGCAGCGCGCGAGCAGTTCGCCGCCGTTCCAGTTGACGATGATGACTGCAACGCTGACGTCAGTTTTGGCGGGTTGTGATGATGTCATTGAGGCAGGCGGCGAGCTGGTTTTCCCAGGATTCCATTTCGATTCCGAAAGCGCGCTTTATTTTCTCGTTGCTGAGGGCGGAATTAAGCGGGCGCGCGGCCGGCAGCGGGTAGTCCGCGGTTTTGATGGGGTGTAGCGTGGCCCATTTCCCGCCGTCGTTTGAGAGTTGCCGCGCTGTTTCGATTATTTTTTGCGCGAGGTGATAACGCGAAGTGGAGCCGTGCGCCGACAAATGATACAGGCCGCAGGTTTCCGGACGCGGGTTTTGGGCGAGCAGTTCGGCGGTGGCCTCGGCGAGCGCCCGCGCCCAGGTCGGAGAGCCGATCTGGTCGTCCACCACTTTCAATTCATCGCGCTCGCGCGCCAGCCGCAGGATCGTCAATACGAAGTTGCCGCCGCGCCCGCTGTAGACCCAGCTTGTGCGCAATATCAGGTGCGTGCAGCCGGATTGCGCGATGGCGCGTTCTCCCTCCCACTTGGACATTCCATAGACGTTGAGCGGATGCGGTTTGTCTTCTTCGGTGTAGTCGCCCGATTTCGCGCCGTCAAAAACGTAATCCGTCGAATAGTGAATCAGCAGCGCCCCCAGCCGCTTCGCTTCTTCAGCCATGATGCCCGGCGCCAGCGCATTGACCCGCATTGCAAGGTCGGGCTCGGATTCCGCTTTATCGACGGCGGTGTAGGCGGCCGCATTGACGATGATCGCGGGCGATATTCCCCGGATAACTTCTCGTATTGAATCCGGGTCGGCGAGATCCAGCTGGGATCGATCAAGGGACAGGATGGAACCGAGCGGGGCAAGCGCGCGCTGCAGTTCCCACCCGACCTGGCCATCTTTGCCGGTGACCAGAATACGCTTCACGCAAATATTTCCGCCTCGTTCAGCGACGATCCCTGGCGGTCTTTTGCCGAAAGCAAAGGCACGGTTTGCAATGGCCAGGGGATCTTCAGATCCGGATCGTTCCACAGGATGCAGCGTTCGAACTGTGGCGCCCAATAATCCGTGGTCTTGTACTGAAACTCGGCGTATTCACTGGTGACCAGGAAGCCGTGCGCGAAGCCGGCGGGAACCCACAGGATGCGTTTGTTTTCCGCGGACAGGGTGGTGGCCGTCCATTTTCCAAAATCCGGCGAGCTGCGGCGGATGTCGACCACCACGTCATATACCTCGCCAACGGTCACGCGCACCAGCTTGCCCTGGGGCTGCCGGATTTGATAGTGCAGTCCGCGCAGCACGTTCCTGATCGACCGCGAATGATTGTCCTGCACGAAATGAGCGTTGACGCCCGTTACTTCGGCGAAATTATTTTCGTTGTAGCTTTCGTAAAAAAACCCGCGGTCGTCGCCGAACACCCGCGGTTCCATGATCAGCACGTCGGCCAGTTCCGAACGGATTACCTTCATGCCTTGACTGTTTCCCGCAGAATATCTCGCAGATACTGGCCGTAGGCATTGTCGCCTATGCGGGCCGCCAGCCGGTCAAGCTCGGCGGCGTTGACGTATCCCATGCGATAAGCGATTTCCTCGGGGCAGGCGATTTTGAGCCCCTGTCGTTTTTCGATCGTTTCGATGAACATCGAGGCGGCGAGCAGCGATTCATGGGTGCCGGTGTCGAGCCATGCGATGCCGCGTCCGATCAATGAAACTTCGAGCTGCCCGCGGCGCAGATATTCCCTGTTGACGTCCGTAATCTCAAGTTCACCGCGGGCGGAAGGCTTGAGGGATTTCACGATATCGACGACCTGGCTGTCATAAAGATAAAACCCGGTGACCGCGTACCTCGATTTGGGCTCCTTGGGCTTTTCTTCGATCGAGACGACCTTGTGGTTTTGGTCAAATTCGACGACGCCATAGCGTGCGGGGTCGTGAACCTGATAGGCAAAGATGGTAGCCCCCCGGGTCTGCGCGGTCGCCGGGCGCAAATCGCGCGGGAAGTCGTGTCCGTAGAAGACGTTGTCACCAAGAATGAGCGCGCACGGTGCGTTGCCGATAAAACGGGAACCGATCAGGAAAGCCTGCGCGATGCCTTCGGGAGCGGGTTGCACCGCGTACGACAGACTGATCCCCCATTCTTCCCCGTTGCCCAGCAGTTGCTCGAAACGCGGCGTGTCCTGCGGCGTCGAGATGACCAGGATGTCGCGAATGCCGCTCAGCATCAGGGTCGACAGCGGATAATAAATCATCGGCTTGTCGTAGAGGGGCAACAATTGCTTCGAGACGACCTGTGTCGCGGGATAAAGCCGGGTTCCCGAGCCGCCGGCAAGCACGATGCCTTTCATGGTGATGAGCGATGGGTGATGGGTAATGGGCGAACACTTTTGTGCAGGCCGGTGATCAGCCGGGAGACCTGGTCCAGCGCGGCGAATATGGGATCGTCCCGGGAGATATAACCCAGATCGACGGAGATCAATAATTGAGTTTCCAATTCGCTCAGCGATCCGCGTGCAATATTCAAAAACTGGGCAAATTCTTTCTCGCCGCTGCGCGCTACGCTCTCCGCGCTGTTGCTGGGGATGGAAATTGCCGCCCGCCGCATTTGTGATGTCAATCCGAACATTTCTTCTTTTGGAAAGGTCTGCGTAATCTTATAGATATTTTGCACAAGGGACATGGAGAGTTTCCATGCATCCAGTTGATAGTGACCTCGTCCCGATGGTTTGTTTTTTGCCTCATTACCCACAACTCATCACCCATTACCGTTTTCTGTAGTTGATATTCATCCAGTCGCGGTAAGCGCCGCTCATCACGCCGTTCACCCACTCCAGGTGTTCGGCATACCACCGCACGGTCTGGCGCAGACCCTCTTCAAATTGTTTCGCAGGTCTCCAGCCGAGTTCGGCCGTGATTTTGGACGAATTGATCGCATAACGCCGGTCATGCCCCGGACGATCTTTGACAAAGGAAATCAATTTCGCGTGCGGCGCGCCGCGGGGATTCAGTTCATCCACAATGCCGCAGATCGCTTCGACCACTTCGAGATTGGTTTTTTCGAAGCCGCCGCCGATATTATAGGTGGCTCCGGCAGGCCCTTTCTTGAGCGCAAGCCTTACCGCCGCGCAATGGTCGCCGACATGCAGCCAGTCGCGCACGTTGCCGCCGTCGCCGTACACCGGCAGCGGTTTTCCCTGCAACGCGTTGATCGTCACCAGCGGGATCAGCTTTTCCGGAAATTGGTAGGGGCCATAATTGTTCGAACAATTGGTGATGAGCGCGGGCAGGCCGTACGTATGATGGTAGGCGCGTACCAGATGATCGGAAGCGGCTTTCGACGCTGCGTACGGGCTGTTCGGCGCGTACGGCGAGTTTTCGGTAAAGGGCGGATCGTCCACGCCGAGCGAGCCGTAAACTTCATCGGTCGAGACGTGCAGAAAACGAAAGCGCGATTTTTCGGATTCGTTCAGCGTTGACCAGTAAGCACGCGCGGCCTCAAGCAGCGCAAAAGTGCCGACGATGTTGGTCTGGACAAAATCGGCCGGACCGTGAATCGAGCGGTCGACGTGGCTTTCCGCCGCGAAATGCACGACCGCCCACGGCCGGTGGCGTTCGAGCAGCGTTGCAACCAGTGCGCGGTCGTTGATGTCGCCTTGTACGAAGATATGGCGCGCGTCGTCCTTCAGGCTCGCCAGATTGCCGAGGTTGCCGGCATAAGTGAGCTTGTCGAGATTGATGAGCAGCGAATTCTCGCCGGCGATCCAATCCAGGACAAAATTCGAACCGATAAAACCGGCGCCGCCGGTGACGAGTATTTTCACGAGGTTAAATTTTCAGTCATGCCGGCGCGCTTTTCGCGCCATGGTTATTCTATGCGCAATCGGATTTTCAGTGTAGGCTTGCGCGGTTTTCCCCCATGCTATGCGTCAATGATGCCTAAAGTTTTGCTGGTCAAGACCTCATCTCTTGGCGACATCATCCACAATTTGCCGGCACTGACCGACCTCCGGCGTTTTGATTCGCAGGCGTGTGTTGATTGGGTGGTCGAGCCGGTATTCGCGGCGATACCCGGCATGCATCCGGCCGTTGCACGGACCATCGAAGTCGCCCTGCGCGAATGGCGCCGCGGATTCTGGCGCAGACGGGAGCGTACTGCGATGCGCGCGGCAATTTGCGAGTTGCGGCGCGAACGCTACGATGCGGTAATCGATACGCAGGGACTGATCAAAAGCGCGCTCGTCGCCCGCCTCGCGCGCGGTCCGCGTTACGGCCTCGACTGGCACAGCGCGCGCGAGCCGCTCGGCCTGTTTTACGACCAAACATTCCGGATCCCGTGGACGCTGCATGCGGTCGAGCGCAACCGGCTGCTCGTCGCCAAGGCGCTCGGCTATGCGGTGCCGGCGCAGCTCGATTACGGCATCAGCGCCGCGCCGCGCCGCTTCGACTGGCTGGGCGACGGCCCATATGCGGTGTTGCTGCACGCGACCAGCGACGAACGCAAATTGTGGCGCGAACAGGACTGGCTCGCGGTGGGCGCTCATTTTGAAGGGGCGGGGCTTGATTGCATATTGCCGTCGGGCAATCCGCGCGAGCGCGAGCGCAGCGCGCGCCTCGCGCGCGGGTTGCGCCGCGCGACGGTCGCGCCGGCGCTCGCGCTCGACGAGATCGCCGCGCTGTGCACGGGGGCCCACATCGTCGTCGGCGTCGATACCGGGCTTACCCATCTCGCCGCCGCGCTCGGCGCGCCGACGGTCGGCATTTACGGCGCGACCGATATCGCGGCGACCGGCATTTACGGTGCCGCGCGCGCGATCAATCTCGGCGGCATCGGCACTCCGCCCGCAGCGGGCGTGGTGATCGCGGCGGCGGAACGGCTCGCGGCATGATCAAATCGCGTTGCGTTTATACGCTGCTGCTCTACCTGCTGCTGCCGTTGGCGCTGCTGCGCCTGCTGTGGCGCGCACGTCGTCAGCGCGAGTATCTCGCGCATATTCCGGAACGTTTCGGCCGCTACCGGCAGGCGGCGCCGGCGCCGCCGCTGATCTGGATCCATGCGGTGTCGGTCGGCGAGACACGCGCCGCCGAACCGTTGGTGCGCGAGTTGCGGCAACGCTATCCCGGACATCACATTTTGCTCACCCATATGACGCCGACCGGCCGCGCGACCGGCATGGCGTTGTTCGGCGACGAAGTCGCGCGCGGCTATCTGCCGTACGATTTTCCGTCCGCGGTCGCGCGCTTTCTCGATCATTTCAAGCCGGCCGTCGGCATTCTGATCGAAACCGAAATCTGGCCGAATCTGGTGCATACGTGCCACCAGCGCGGCATGCCGCTCTATCTGGTCAATGCGCGGCTGTCGGAAAAATCGCTCGCCAGGTACCGGTACATCGCGCCGCTGGTCACGGCCAGCCTGCGCGAATTTTCCGGCATCGCCGCGCAGAGCAGCGATGACGCGGCGCGTTTGACTGCACTCGGCGCTGCCGACGTGAAGGTGACCGGCAATCTCAAGTTCGACATCGTTCCGCCGCCCGCCATGGTTGCGCGCGGCGCGCGCTGGCGCGAGCAGTGGGGCATGAATCATGGCCAGACGCGGCCGGTACTGCTCGCGGCGAGCACGCGCGAAGGCGAGGAGGCGCTGCTGATCGAGGCGTTGCGCGCAGTCGACATTCCCGATTTGTTGCTGATCGTCGTGCCGCGCCATCCGCAGCGCTTCGCTGAAGTCGCCGCCTTGCTGGAACGCGCCGGCATCAAGTATCAGCGCCGCAGCGCGGATACCGTGCTTGCACCCGACATGCGCGCAGTGCTCGGCGACAGCATGGGCGAAATGTTCGCTTACTACGCGGCGTGCGATGCTGCGTTCATCGGCGGCAGCCTGGTGCCGTTCGGCGGCCAGAATCTGATCGAAGCGTGCGCGGTCGGCTGCCCGGTGATCGTCGGTCCGCACACCTATAATTTTGCCGAGGCGACGCGGCTCGCGGTCGCCGCCGGTGCCGCGCTGCAAGTCGGCGATGCGGCGGGCGTTGCCCGTGCCGCGCACGATTTGCTCGCGGACCGCGCACAACTGCGGCAGATGGCGCGCGCCGCGCTCGATTTCGCGCGCGATCACCGCGGCGCGACCGCGCGCGTGCTCGATTTGATCCGGTGGTGATCAACCGGCACGGTACAAAGCCTGCTCGGTGATTACCCAATCGACGCGCTGGTCGCTGTCGCCGGTTGGAATCTGTTCACGGATTTGCAGCGCGAACGCCGCGGCAACCAGCAATGGACGACAATAGCCGTGTTCGCGGATCAGCCGGTCATAGTAGCCGCGGCCGTAGCCGAGACGGTCGCCGCGCGGCGTGAACGCGACGCCGGGCACCAGCACGAAATCGATTTTTCGGATATCCGCACGCGGGCACGCGGCCAGCGGCTCGCGGATGCCGAACGCGCCCGGTGCGGTTTCATGCGCGAGATCGCGCACCTGATGAATTTCGAGGTGGTTGCGGTCGCGATTGACGCGCGGCAGGCACAGCTGCTTGCCGCGCGCGAGTGCGTCGGCGACCAGTTGCGCGGTATCGAATTCGCCGCCGAAGGAAAGATAAAGCAGCACGCAGCCGGCATCGCGCCACGCGTCGAGTTCGAGCACGCGCTCACTGATGCGCGCGCTGAGGTCGCTGCGGGTTTCGGCCGGCAGCGCGTCGCGCGCGGCGCGGATTTCCGCCCGCAATGCCGCTTTCGAATCGGTTATTGGTGCAGCCATCGGTCGACGCTGACGAAAGCCAACGGGATCGCTCGCAAGTATCAGTAACGCGGCATCGCCGGATCGACTTGCGCGGCCCATGCCGCGATGCCGCCGTTCAGGTTGTAAAGCCGCGGCAGTCCCGCGTCATCGAGAAAACGGGCGGCGTGCTGGCTGCGCACGCCATGATGGCAGATGACGACGACGTCACGCTCATGCGGCAGCTCGTTCCAGCGTTGCGGCAGGTTCTTGAGTGGTATCAGTTGCGAATCAATAATGCGGCAGAGCTCGTATTCCCAGGGTTCTCTGACGTCAAGCAACAGCGGCTGGGGGCGGGACTGATCGTTCAACCAGTCGCGCAGGGCTAGTGGCGACAATTGCCCGATCAAAACACGAATCTCTCGGGTTGCAGCGCGTTTTTGAGCGGCGGGATGCAGGTTTCGAACAGCGCGAGCGAACTGTAAGCGCCGGGCGCCATGCAGGTGATAAGACGCGCTTCCATCACCGGCGGCTCGCCGGTTACCGCGAGCAGCCGTCCGCCCGCAGCAAGGTTTTGCTGAAAGGTGTCGGGCAGCAGCGGCACCGAACCAGTCAGCACAATCACGTCATACGGCGCATGTGCGCTCCAGCCGCGCGCCGCGTCACCGACTTCAAGCGTCACATTGTTGATGTCGTGCGCCTTGAGTTTGGCCGCCGCCGCAGCGCTGAAGGCGGGCACGATATCGACGCTGTGGACATGTGCACCAAGCTTGGCCAGCAGCGCGGTCAGATAACCGCTGCCGGTGCCGATTTCGAGGATGCGATCCGACGGCTTGATCGCGAGCGCCTGCAACATGCGCGCTTCGATCTTGGGTGCGAGCATTTTCTCTCCATGGCCGAGCGGAATTTCCATGTCGGCGAACGCCAGATTCTTGTATTGCGGCGGCACGAAATCCTCGCGCTTGACTGCGAACAGCAAATCGAGCACTTGCTGATCGAGCACTTCCCACGGACGAATCTGCTGCTCGATCATGTTGAAGCGCGCGCGTTCGATGTCGGTCCGGGCATTCATGGTTTGGTGGCCGAGAAAAGCAACGAGTGATGCAAAATCAAGGGGTGCAATTATGACATAATAGGCGGATTGCACGTAGGGGTCCTCGCGGCGGGTGCCGCGGGGTGAGAGAGTCCCTTGGAACCTGATGCGGGTAATGCCGCCGCAGGGAAGCGTGGCCGGTCCGGTATTTGCCGCTCGCTTCCCGCGTGACGAACAAAGGAGGCGATGATGAACGCCAATCCCAAATTTCTTGCCGTGGCCGCACATGTGGATGAAGCCGCGGTCAAACCGCTGCCGAATTCGCGCAAGGTTTATGTCGAGGGCAGCCGCCCCGACATGCGCGTGCCGATGCGCGAAATCATGCAGTCCGCCACCCCGGCGGCCTTCGGCGCGGAGCGGAATCCGCCGATTTACGTTTACGACACTTCAGGGCCGTATACCGACCCGCAGGTCAAGATTGATGTCCGCGCCGGGCTGACGCCGTTGCGCGCGCGCTGGATAACGGAGCGCGGCGACACCGCTGAATTGGCGGGGCCGACCTCGCGTTACGGCCGCGAACGGCTGGCCGATGTCGGGCTTGCCACATTGCGTTTCGATCTGCGGCGTGCGCCGCGCCGCGCGCGCGCCGGCGCCAATGTCACGCAGATGCACTACGCGCGCCGCGGCATGGTCACGCCGGAAATGGAATTCATCGCGTTCCGCGAAAACCAGCGCCGCGATGCATTGAGCGAATCATTGACGCGCCAGCATCCGGGTCAGGCTTTCGGCGCCGTGCTGCCGCAAGCGATCACGCCGGAATTCGTGCGCGACGAAGTCGCGCGCGGCCGCGCCATCATTCCGGCCAACATCAACCATCCGGAAACCGAACCGATGATCATCGGCCGCAATTTCCTGGTCAAGATCAACGCCAACATCGGCAACTCCGCGGTGACCTCTGGCATCGCCGAGGAAGTCGAGAAAATGACGTGGGCGATCCGCTGGGGCGCCGATACCGTGATGGACTTGTCGACCGGCAGGCACATTCACGAAACCCGCGAATGGATCATCCGCAATTCGCCGGTACCGATCGGTACTGTTCCGATCTATCAGGCACTGGAAAAGGTCGACGGCAAAGCCGAGGATCTGACGTGGGAAATCTTCCGCGATACGCTGATCGAGCAGGCCGAGCAGGGCGTCGATTACTTTACGATCCACGCCGGCGTGCGCCTGCCGTTCGTGCCGCTGACCGCGAGGCGCATGACCGGCATCGTATCGCGCGGCGGTTCGATCATGGCCAAGTGGTGCCTCGCGCATCACGAAGAAAGTTTTCTCTATACGCGCTTCGAGGACATCTGCGAGATCATGAAAGCGTACGACGTCGCGTTCTCGCTCGGCGACGGCCTGCGCCCGGGCTCGATCCACGATGCCAACGACGAGGCGCAGCTCGCGGAACTGAAAACGCTCGGCGAACTGACCGATATCGCGTGGCGGCACGATGTGCAGGTCATGATCGAAGGGCCCGGCCACGTGCCGATGCAGTTGATCAAGGAAAATATGGATCTACAACTGCAATATTGCAAAGAGGCGCCGTTCTACACGCTGGGGCCGCTGACCACCGATATCGCGCCCGGCTACGACCACATCACCAGCGCGATCGGCGCCGCGATGATCGGCTGGTACGGCACCGCGATGCTGTGCTACGTGACGCCGAAAGAACACCTCGGCCTGCCCGACAAGAACGACGTCAAGGACGGCATCATCGCCTACAAGATCGCCGCACATGCCGCCGACCTCGCCAAAGGGCATCCCGGCGCGCAGATTCGCGACAACGCGCTGTCGAAAGCGCGCTTCGAATTCCGCTGGGAGGACCAGTTCAACCTCGGCCTCGATCCCGACAAGGCACGCGAATTCCACGACGCAACCTTGCCGCAGCAGGGCGCCAAGCTCGCGCACTTCTGTTCGATGTGCGGGCCGCATTTCTGTTCGATGAAAATCACGCAGGAGGTGCGCGACTACGCTGCGAAGGAGGGTGTTTCCGAACAGGAAGCGCTACGGAAGGGGATGGAGGTTAAGGCGGTGGAATTCGTCCAGCAGGGGGCGGAGGTTTATCGCAAGGCGTAGGTCAACGCGGGGTGGATTATTCCAGGCTGTACCAGGCGCCCCGTCCGCGGCCATGCGGTGCCAGACGACCGCGTTCGACCAGGTCGCGAAAATGCTGTTTCAATGTATTGCGGTTACTGCCCGTCAGCTTGATGGCATCCGCCATCGTGATGCGTCCATAGTCACTGGCGAACTCAATGATCTGCAACGACAGCGCCGGCAGTGCCGCCAGCACGATTTTCTCACGCTCCATCTTTTTCGTCAGGCGTGCCACCTGTTCCGCCAATGAACGCAGGAAGAACAGCAGCCAGGGCTGCCAATCCGGCGCGTCGCCGTAAATCGTGCCTTGCGTTTGCCGCAGCGCCAGATAATAGGCTTCCTTGTTTGCTTCGATGATGCTTTCGAGTGAGCTGTACGGGACATAGGCATAGCCCGCCTGCAACAACAGCAAGGTCGTCAATGCGCGGCTCAATCGTCCGTTGCCATCCTGAAACGGATGAATGGCGAGGAACACCACGATGAAAATGGCGATGACGAGTAACGGGTGCAGATGCGCCTTGTCGCGCGCTTCGTTCGCCCAGCTGATCAACTCGGTCATCAGGCGCGGTGTGTCGAAAGGCGTTGCCGTCTCGAACACCACGCCGATCTGCGCGCCGTTTTCATCGAAAGCCACGACATGGTTGGGGTGGGTCTTGTAGCCGCCGCGATGTCGTTCGTCCTTGCTGCTGTGCTTCAGCAATATCTGATGCAATTGCCTGAGATGGTTTTCGTCGAGCGGGATGTCCTGCCAGGATTCGAATACCAACTCCATCAATCCGGCATAACCCGCCACCTCTTGCTCATCGTGCGTCTCGAACTTCCTGATCGCAAGGTTGGACAGCAGGCGTTCGACCTCCCGGTCGGAAAGCTTGCTTCCCTCAATACGTGTGGATGACCCAATGCTCTCGATGGTGGCAACGCGCCGCAGCGCGGACAGGCGATCGGGCGCAAGCGTGCCCAACGCCCGCCAGCCGCCCTTGAACTCATCAATTTTCGAAATAAAACCAAGGACTTCTGGCGTGATCTGCAGGGTGTCGATTCGTAACATGAACCAATAATACACCCATTTACACCCAATTCAAGTAATGGGTGTAAATGGGTGGAGTAATGTTTGGCGCATAACTCGTCGGTTCGTGGGCCTCATGCAGTCAGAAGGCTGTTGTACTTGGCCGTCCCGTACGCGTGATAGAGTTACCCGCCAGCCTAGTCACCACTCAGATAAATGCTGGCTCAGATCAAGTGCGCGACCACGCGGCGAAGGAAGGCGTTTCCTAACAGGAAGCGCTACGGAAGGGGATGGAAGTTAAAGCGGTGGAATTCGTGCAGTAGGGGGCGCAGGTTTATCGCAAGGCGTAGTTTTCGGCACCACTAATACGCGAGGAGTCACATTAACAACTGCCCTTTTTGCGCTCTTCCTCAAAATCGGATTCTCGTGCAGAACAATTATGCGATTTTGATAAGTGACGGCTACCCAATTTCGCGGGGACATTCATTAATAATTCCTTGTAGGCATATACACTCGTTTTTTCAAACTTCGACTAATGAACGGCTTGCTATTCTAGAGTTGCTGGATTACGCAAAATCGAGGTTGGACGACGAGTTCCATCCTGACGGATACAACATTGGCATTAATGACGGACCTTGCGCCGGGCAAACTATTCTACACCTCCATATTCATTTGATTCCCAGATTCAAAGGGGATTGTGATGATCCTAGAGGGGGCGTGCGCTGGATATTTCCGGAGAAGGCGGATTATTGGAGTCCCCAGTGAGCACACCAGCGGCTGAATGCCAGTTGACATTTCTCATATTAATCCAGCGCCTCTTTGACGAAGGCGAATTTGTCGCAACTTATAAATTTGCCCTGTTGGCCGCCTTGGCTGAATTGGCGGTAGAAAAAGGTGATGACACTGATGCCCCGCTCCATATTGATATGCATGACATCGCGAGTAAATTTATCGAATTTTATTGGCGGCAGGTCAAGCCATACAAGGCGGCAGGTTCGAACCCGGGCGTTCTAAATCAAAATCAAGGAAAACAAGCCGCCATTCCGAAACTTGTGCTCCAGCTGCAAAGCAAATATCCGACATTAACCGATGCAAAATTCGGCAAGGATTGGCAACAAATTCTCAAGAGGGTTTCGGGAATAATATTAAATATGCCGCTCTGGAAACTTCAAACCCTTCGTCGTCAGAAGGTTATATTTTTGTATCAAGAAAAATTAACTAACGGGGGAGTAGATTTATTGCAAGGGGTCGCATTTTGCTTTAGAAAATTTAATGGTTTTATTTTGCAAGCGGCTCGTTACGCTTGGATGGATCATATTAAAACTAATCCATTAAATCGTTCGCTGGTTGGCGACGATAATAATCTCGCATCTTTTTTGTTCGAAACGGAGCGGAGTTCATTAACTGAAATTCGAGAGTTTCTTGCGGATATTCAATCCAATAAATGTTTTTACTGTCACAAGCTTATTAGGGATGCTGGGGCAGTAGATCACTTTATTCCATGGATTCGATATCCTAGAGACATTACTCAAAATTTTGTTTTAGCCCATCAGCGGTGCAATACGGACAAAAGCGATTTGTTAGCCGCAACCATTCATTTGGCGCATTGGAGGGAGCGAAATTCGGAGTATGAAAGGGATCTGGACGTGTTTAGAGCGGCATCAATTATTAGTGATATGGTAACAAGCTTGCATGTTGCTCGATGGGCCTATGGTAATGCTTATGCTTCAAAAGCGCAGGTATGGGTCAGCCCCAAAGTCACAGAAGAATTAAATAACGACTTTATGAAAATTTTGGCTTAAATTCGCCACCGCCGGAATTTGATTCGGCACCTTAATTTGTCTTCCCAATCATAGCGCCTGACGTATCGCTTTTACCCTGAACGCCGAATGGCAAATCCGTAAGGCAGCAGGACATTCCGGCCAACCGATATAATTCGGCCATTTTCCCGGATCCCACATGGATATTCTGCTGATCATCAAAGCCGTAATCCTCGGCGTCGTCGAGGGGCTGACGGAGTTCCTGCCGATTTCTTCCACCGGCCACCTGATCCTGGCCGGCGACCTGCTCGACTTCAACGATGAGAAGGGGAAGGTGTTCGAGATCGTGATCCAGTTCGCGGCGATTCTCGCGGTGTGCTGGGAGTACCGCGCGAAGATCGTCGCGGTGGCCGGCGGTGTCACGCACGACCGGTCGGCGCGGCGCTTTGCCGCGAATGTGCTGATCGCCTTTCTGCCGGCGGCGGTGCTGGGACTGCTGTTCGCTTCGGCGATCAAGGATCATCTGTTTGCGCCGGTGCCGGTGGCGATTGCCTTCATCGCGGGCGCGTTCGTCATCCTGTGGGCGGAAAAGCGGGATCACAGGATCACGGTGCAGTCGGTGGATGACATGGACTGGAAGGACGCGCTGAAGGTCGGCTGCGCTCAGGTGCTGGCATTGATTCCGGGAACTTCGCGTTCGGGAGCCACCATCATCGGCGGCCTGCTGTTCGGGCTGTCGCGCAAGGCGGCGACGGAGTTTTCCTTTTTCCTGGCCATTCCCACGCTGTTCGGCGCGACCGTGTACGAGGTGGTCAAGTACCGCGCACTGTTCCATGCCGGAGACTGGAGTCTGTTCGCGGCCGGCGGTGTCGCTTCCTTCGTCAGCGCTTTTCTGTGCGTGCGCTGGCTGCTGCGCTACATCAGCCATCACGATTTCACGGTGTTCGCGTGGTACCGGATAGTGTTCGGCGGAGTGGTGCTGGCTACCGCCTACTCGGGCGTCATCGATTGGGCGCATTGACCGCGCGCCGTGCGCGATGATTGCGTTTGGCCGCTATGCGCGATTACTGCGCGAACCGGGCGTCGGTTCAAGCGTGTTCGCATCCATCATCGGACGCCTGCCGATCGGCATCGCTGCGTTTGCGATCATCTTGTTCGTGCAAGCACGCACCGGTTCATTCGCGCAGGCCGGTACAGCAAGCGCTTGCTACGTGCTGGGGCTCGGATTGTGGGCGCCCGTTATCGGCAAATTGATTGACCGCCTCGGCCCGCGTCCGGTGTTGATCGCGACCGCTGTCGGTTATCCGCTGGCGCTCGTTGCATTGATAATCCTGGGGTTGTCCTCAGCGTCCGTCCTGTGGGTCGGTGCGTGCGCGATGCTTGCCGGGGCGATGTTGCCGCCGGTCACCATCTGCATGCGCGCATTGCTGCCGCGCCTGCTGCGCGACTCGGGACAACTACATACCGTCTATTCCATCGATTCGGTGTTGATCGAAACCATGTTCATCGTCGGCCCGCTGTTGGTCGCGGTGTTCGTCGCGCACGGATCCTCAAGCGGCGCAGTGGCGCTGGCCGCGTTCACGGGTGGGGTGGGCAGTCTGATCTTTCTGTACGCACCGGTGATCGGAGCATGGAAAGCCGAGACGGCGCCTGTGCAGCGCAATCTGTTCGGCCCCCTGCATGATGCCAGGCTGCGCCGGCTGTTTGTGGCCACATTTTTGTATTCGACCGCATTCGGACTGTTCGAGATCGCGGTCACGGCGTTCGCGACGCACGCCGGCATGCCGGCTGCGGCCGGCGCGTTGCTGGCAGCGGCAAGTATCGGCAGCGCGCTCGGCGCATTGGTCTACGGCAGTCACGACTGGCGCTGGCCGGTGCACCGGCAGTTTGTTGCCGCATTGCTGCTGATGGCGTTCGGCATCCTGCTGCTGGTGCCGGTATCGAATGTTTATTTCTTCGGCGTGTTATGTGTGATCGGCTGCCTGCCAATGGCACCAGTGCTTGCCGTGCAATCGGTATTGACGTCGCGTATTGCACCGCCGTCCATGGCGGCCGAAAGTTTTACTTGGGGCGGAACCTGTTTGCTCGCGGGCATCGGCGCCGGAACTACAGCCGGTGGGTTTCTGGTCGAGCAGGGGTCATCAAGCATGGCGTTGAGTGCGGCAGCGATGATGACGGCTGTGGGCGCCGGATGGGCATGGTTGGCGCTGAAGAATGACGATTGATGCGGGAATGCTTTTAAGCGACGCCCGGAGTTTTTCAGCGCACGGTTTCTTGATTTGAATTAATACGCTTTAGCTTTGAACCCACGGCAATCCCGCTGCGCGCCAGCCGCCGATGGTGTTGCGATGACCGCTGGCGTCGCGATCGCCTTCGAAACCTTCGAGGATGTTGTAGGCTTGATAACCGGCTGCCTTTGCTGCCAGCGCGGCTTCGTGTGAACGACCGCCGCTGCGGCAGATGAAGAGTAGCACGCTATCCTTCGGCGCTTGCTCTGTAAGCTGCCGCATGAAATCCGGATTTGGCTGCATGCCCGGATAGGTTTTCCATTCGATCTCGATGCTGCCTGGAATGCGGCCGACAAAATCGAATTCGGCGCGCGAACGGACGTCGATAATTTTGGCTTGCGGCATTTGGGTGGTCAGCGCGTACGCTTCGGCGGGCAACAGCGTGCCCCTATAGGGCAGTCCCTGTTCTTCAGCGCGCCGTCGCGCGGATTGCAGAATTTGATCGATATTATTCATCGGAATACCGCTTAGTCCGCATTTTATGGCAAAATCTGGCGCAATCCGCTGGCGATTTTTGGATGCACTAATAGCGCGCAGACTTATTTATTTTGCACTCAAATAGTGCGAACAAATTGTTAATCATGCCGAAATTCACTTATGAGATAAGACCTTTCCTGTATTTTGGTTTGGCATATTTCATGCTGGACTAAACATTCCAGCATTTATTTCGTTCAATCAAATCCACTCTCAGTAGGAGAAACCGATGGTAATGGCGGCAGCCGATGTAATGAAATTGATCAAAGAAAACGAAGTCAAATTTATCGACCTTCGATTTACCGATACGCGCGGCAAGGAGCAGCACGTGCAGGTTCCCGTCAAGGCATTCACTGACTCCAAATTTACCGAGGGCCACGCATTTGACGGCTCATCCATCGCCGGCTGGAAGGGAATCGAGGCATCCGACATGCTGTTGATGCCCGATCCGGATTCGGCGCGCATGGACCCGTTTACCGACGAACCGGTGCTCAACATTACCTGCGATGTGGTCGAGCCGTCGGATGGCAAGGGCTATGACCGCGATCCACGCTCGATCGCGAAGCGCGCTGAAGCGTATTTGAAATCAACCGGCGTCGGCGATGTTGCCTATTTCGGCCCGGAACCCGAATTTTTCATTTTTGATTCAGTACGATGGAGCGTCGATATGTCCGGCTCTTTCGTGAAAATAACCTCGGAAGAAGCGCCATGGTCGTCGGGCGAGGAATTCGAAGGCGGCAACATGGGGCACCGCGCGCCGGTCAAGGGCGGTTATTTTCCGGTGCCGCCGCAGGATACGCTGCAGGATATCCGTAATGCGATGTCGCTTGCGCTCGAGCAGCAGGGTGTCGAGGTTGAAGTCTTCCACCACGAAGTGGCCGCCGCCGGCCAGTGCGAAATCGGCACCAAGTTCAACAGCCTGGTCAAGCGCGCCGACTGGCTGCAAATTCTCAAGTATACGGTGTGGATGACCGCCGCATCCTATGGCAAGACCGCGACCTTCATGCCGAAGCCGGTGGTCGGCGACAACGGCTCTGGCATGCATGTGCATCAGTCGATATGGAAAGGCGGCCAGAATCTGTTTGCCGGCAATGGCTATGCGGGGCTGTCCGATTTTGCGCTGTATTACATCGGCGGCATTATCAAACATGCCAAGGCGCTCAATGCGATCACCAACCCCGGCACCAATTCCTACAAACGGCTGGTACCGGGCTTTGAAGCACCGATCAACTTGGCCTATTCGGCGCGCAACCGCTCGGCATCGTGCCGCATTCCGTATGTGAGTAATCCAAAGGCGCGCCGTGTCGAAGTGCGTTTCCCGGATCCCACTGCAAACCCGTATCTGGCGTTTACTGCGATGCTGATGGCGGGACTCGACGGCGTGCAAAACAAGCTTCACCCCGGCGAGCCGATCGACAAAAACCTCTACGATCTGCCGCCGTCGCAGGCGAAAAAGGTACCGAATGTCTGCTCGTCGCTCGACATGGCGCTTGAACACCTCGACAAGGATCGTGCGTTCCTGACTGCGGGTGGCGTGTTTTCGGATGATATGATCGACGCCTATATCAGCCTCAAGATGGAGGAAGTCACCCGTTTCAGAATGACGACCCATCCGGTTGAGTTCGATATGTATTACAGCTTGTAAGTATTTACTGACTTTCAGGGAGGCAGTTGCAGGGCGGGCCATGTCCGCCCTGTTTTTTTGTGGGATGGGCTGAGTACATTGAAAAATACGTTTTTCTGACATAGACTTAAAGCAGTACTTTGATACGGCAATGGGTACCCATGACAGATCGCGATAATTGGATAAAAACACTGATAGCGACATTATTGCTGGCGCCGGCAATAATGGTCGCGTCAAGCGCCTATGCCGAAATCTGGGAGTGCGTGGACAGGGAAAGCGGCACCAAGCGCTATACCAACATCAAATCCGAGGCACGCGGTTGCCACGCGATGAATTTTGAGCCGGTCAGTGCCGCGCCGGCGCGCCGCCCGATGCAGCGCACCGCGAATTTTCCCAGCGTTGATGACGATACCCAGAGGCAGCGTGATGCCGACCGGCGCCGCATTTTGGACCTGGAGTTGGCTCAGGAAGAACAGTTACTTGATGAAGCCAAGAAGCAGCTCGCGCAACAGGAGGCGGTACGCAACGGCAGCGACCGCGATTACGCACGGCTGGCGGGGCGCCTTGAATCCTATCAGGATGCGGTCAAGCTGCATGAGGACAACATCGCCAATCTCAAAAAAGAGATTGGGAGCACCAGATAACGCGCTGATTCCGGCGCGGCGCGTTCTTTTTCCATGGTACACAGTATCTTCAGTATCTTGCCAAGCCGTCCTTTCAGGCGTCCGTTTCCGATTGGTGTGCTTTTTGCTGGGTTCGGGGTGTAAGTGACGGGCGCGGTGTTTACCGGCCTCGATCTTCTAACGACGGCGGTCGTGCTGGTTGATGAAGGCGGAATCGTGCGCTATGCCAATCCGGCGGCGGAAAACCTGTTCGAGCTGAGCAGCAAGGCGTTTGTGGGACATCCTGTCAGCGAGATATTCGAGGATGATGGCGTATTGCACGCCACCATCGATTACGCGCGCATTCATCACTGTAACCATACGGAGCATGATTTCAGGCTCGGCGTTACAGGTCGCGATCGCCTGCGCCTGAGTTGTACGGTGGCGCCGATCGATCTGGACGGCCGGGCCGATAACGGCGTGTTGCTCGAATTCCGCCACATCGAGAAGCAGTTGCAGGTTGCGCATGAAGAGCGCCTGCTCGATCAAAGCCAGGCCAACCGTGAGCTGATCCGCAACCTCGCGCACGAAATCAAGAATCCGCTGGGCGGCATTCGCGGTGCCGCGCAACTGCTCGATCGCGAGCTCGAGCGGCCGAATCTTCATGAGTATACGCAGGTCATCATGAAGGAGGCCGACCGCCTGCAGGCATTGATGGGTCGGTTGTTGACGCCTCACCGCCCGCCGCAAATCGCTCCGCTTAACATTCATGAAGTGCTCGAACGCGTGCGCAGCCTGATCCTTGCCGAATACCCGCACGGCATTGAGGTCCGGCGCGACTATGACACCAGCCTGCCGCTGCTCGACGGCGACAAGGAGCAATTGATTCAGGTAATGCTGAACATCTCGCGCAATGCCGCGCAGGTAATGGCGGGCCAAGGCCGGATTGCGCTGCGCACGCGGATTGCGCGCCAGATAACGCTGGCGCGGCGCCGTTACCGGCACGCGCTGCGCGTGCAGATCAGCGACAACGGCCCGGGCATTCCGGAGGAAATCCGCGACCGGATTTTTTATCCGCTGGTATCGGGGCGGGAGGGCGGCAGCGGCCTCGGCCTGACACTCGCGCAAACTTTCATTGCCCAGCATCACGGCACCATCACCTTCGACAGCCATCCCGGCAACACGACGTTCAACGTGCTGCTGCCGGTCGGTCCCGTTAGGGACGGAAAATCATGAAGCCGGTGTGGATTGTTGATGACGACCGCTCGATCCGCTGGGTGTTCGAGAAAGCACTGACGCGCGAGAACATCGCGTTCAAAACCTTTGCCTCGGCCGACGAAGCGCTTGGTATGCTCGCGAAAGAAACGCCGCAGGTCATGGTCAGCGATATCCGCATGCCGGGCGAATCCGGGCTTGAATTGCTGCAGCAGGCAAGGCAGCGCCACCCATATCTGCCGGTCATCATCATGACCGCGTATTCCGATCTCGAAAGCGCGGTCGCCGCGTTCCAGGGCGGCGCCTATGAATATCTGCCGAAACCATTCGACGTCGACCACGCGGTCGAGCTGATCCGGCGCGCGATGGAGGAAAGCCTGCGCCGCACCGAGGCGCCGGAAAGCCCGGACAGTGCACCGGAAATTCTCGGCCAGGCTCCGGCGATGCAGGAGGTGTTCCGCGCGATCGGGCGGCTGTCGCAGTCGCAGGCGACGGTGATGATCACCGGCGAGTCCGGCACCGGCAAGGAACTGGTCGCGCGGGCGTTGCACCGCCATAGCCCGCGCGCAGCCAAACCGTTCGTCGCGATCAATACCGCGGCGATCCCGAAGGATCTGCTCGAGTCGGAATTATTCGGCCATGAACGCGGCGCGTTTACCGGCGCGCAAAGCATGCGGCGCGGCCGTTTTGAGCAGGCCGACGGCGGCACGCTGTTTCTCGACGAGATCGGCGACATGCCCCCCGATCTGCAGACGCGCCTGCTGCGCGTATTGTCCGACGGGCAGTTTTACCGTGTTGGCGGCCACCAGCCGATCAAGGCCAACGTACGCGTGATTGCAGCGACCCATCAGAATCTCGAAGCGCGCGTTAAACAGGGATTGTTCCGCGAGGATTTGTTCCATCGTTTGAACGTGATTCGGCTGCGGCTGCCACCGTTGCGCGAACGGCGCGAAGATATCCCGCTGCTGGCCAGACACTTTCTTGCCAAGAGTGCGCGTGAGCTGGGGGTCGAACCGAAGCGGCTGTCGGAGGCGGCATTGAAATTCCTGTCGGCACAGGATCTCCCCGGCAATGTGCGCCAGCTTGAAAATCTGTGCCACTGGCTGACGGTGATGGCGCCGGGGGTCAACGTTGAAATCAAAGATCTGCCGCAGGAGCTGCGCCTTGAAGGCGCCACTGCAGTAATGGAGCAAAACTGGGTAAGCGCGCTCGAAAGGGAAGTCGCCAGCGCGCTCACTCGCGGTGAATCGGGGCTGGTGGATGTGCTTGGGCCGCAGTTTGAAAAAGCGCTGATCGTGCGTGCGCTTGCGCATACCGGCGGCCGCCGTATCGAGGCCGCCCAGCTATTGGGTCTCGGCCGCAATACTCTGACGCGCAAGATTCAGGAGCTCGGGATCGATGCCAGCAAGGAACGCGACGATTAGACCCGGCGCTCAGATGTCGAGCCCGACGATGACCGGTGCGTGATCGGACGGCCGTTCGGACTGGCGCGGCTCAACATCGATCGTACACGCCCGGCAGCGCGCGGCGAGGGCATCGCTCAGCAGCACATGATCGATGCGCAGCCCCATTTTGCGCTTGAAAGCGTTCATCCGGTAATCCCACCAGGTGAACGAGCGTTCGGGCTGATCGAACAGCCGGAAACTGTCCTTGAGGCCGAGTGCCAGCAAACCTTGGAACGCTGCGCGTTCCGGCGCGCTGAACAATACCTGATGCTCCCATACCTGCGGATCGTGGACATCGCGCGCCTCGGGCGCAATATTGAAATCGCCCGCGATTGCGAGATGCGGGTAGCGCGCCAATTCCTGTTTCAACCACGCGGTCGCGGCGGCAAGCCAGTCGAGCTTGTAGCGGTATTTGTCCGAGCCGACGCTTTGTCCGTTTGGCACGTAAAGGCAGACCACGCGCAATTCACCGATGCTTGCCGCAAGCACGCGTTTTTGCCCGTCGGTGAGAGCGGGAATCGCGGTGAGCGGTTCATTCATCTCGGAGCGGCTCAGAATTGCGACGCCGTTATAGGTTTTCTGTCCGTTATACAGCGAGCGGTAACCGGCCTCCCTGATGGCGGCGGCCGGAAATACCGCATCTTCGAGCTTGGTTTCCTGCAAACAGACGACGTCCGGCTGGTGGACGCCAAGCCAGGCGAGCAATTGCGGCAGCCGGACTTTCAGCGAATTGACGTTCCAAGTCGCGAGCCGCACGCGATTACTGCCCGGGAGGCGCCGGAGCGGTCCCGGACTTGGTCTCCTGCGACGGCGTGTTCGGGTAACCGGCGGCGTCGAGCGCGTCGTCCCATTCCGACGCAAGATAACCCTTGAGCGTTTTCAAATTGCCGACCAGCAGTAACGGCACTTCAAGTCCGCCGCCGGTCAGTTTCTTGAAGTTTTCGACCTCGTCCGGACTCTGTGGATTTTTCTCGGTGTAGGGGATGCCGCGCTTTTTCAGGTGCGCGCGCGCGTTATTACAGGGTTCCCCGCAATCGGTCGCGTACAGCGTGACCGGAAAATTTTTGGCGGCCTGTTGCACGCCGTATGAGGCGCCGCTGGTTTGTATTGTATTGTTATTGAGTTTTTTCTGTTCGACGTTTTTAACGTTGGCCGGCGGCGGATACGGCGTGTAGTTGACGACGCCGTTCTCATCGACCCAGCGGTACATGTCGCCGGCGCTGGCTGCGCCCGCGATCAGCAGCAGTGAGAATGCCAGTATTTTTTTCATCGTGGCTTCTTCGTTGATTCTTGCGATTGAATCTAGCACAGTATCGCGATCGCCGGCAGGAAACAGGTCACGCGCCTGCCGCCATGCCATGCTGGCGCAGCAGGGCGTCAATGCGGGGTTCGCGTCCGCGAAACGCGACAAACGACTCGAGTCCGGAACGGCTGCCGCCGACCGCCAGGATTTCATCGCGAAAGCGCGCGCCGGTCGCGGGGTTGAGCACGCCGTTCTCCTCGAACAGGCTGTACGCGTCGGCCGACAGCACCTCGGCCCACTTGTAGCTGTAGTAGCCCGCCGCGTAACCGCCCCCGAAGATGTGGCTGAAACTTTGCGGGAAACGATTGAACGCGGGCGGAATGACGACCGCGACCCGGCTTCTGATTTCGTCGAGGAGTCCGGCGACGGATTGTGCGCCCCCCGGAATGAAATCATGGTGCAGGCGCATGTCGAACAGCGCGAATTCAATCTGGCGCACCGTCTGCATGCCGCTTTGAAAGTTTTTCGCCGCCAGCATCTTGTCGAACAGCGTTTTCGGCAGCGGCGCGCCGGTATCGACGTGCCGCGTCATCGGCGCGAGCACCTCCCACTCCCAGCAAAAATTTTCCATGAATTGGCTCGGCAATTCGACCGCATCCCATTCGACGCCATTGATGCCGGACACGCCGAGCTCGTTGACCTGCGTCAGCAGGTGATGCAGCCCGTGGCCGAATTCGTGGAATAACGTAATCACCTCATCGTGCGTGAACAAGGCCGGGCGATCGCCCACCGGCGCGGAGAAGTTGCAGTTCAGATAGGCGACCGGCATTTGAGTGCCGTATGCACCATGACGCCGCGTGATCGCATCGTCCATCCACGCGCCGCCGCGTTTCGTCGGGCGCGCGTAGAGATCCACGTAAAACTGTCCGATCGGATTCCCGGCGCGATCACGGATCGCGAAGCAGCGCACGTCGGGGTGCCATTTCGGGGCATCGGCCAGTTCGATTTTGAGCCCGTAGAGCGTTTCAACCAGCCGGAACATGCCGGGTAACACGACGGTTTCCGGAAAATACTGTTTGACCTCCTGGTCGGAGAATGCGTAGCGCGCGATGCGCAATTTCTCTGACGCGTACGCGAGGTCCCATGCCCGCAATTCGGCGAGGCCGAGTTGATCGCTGGCAAATTGCCCGAGTTCGGTGAGATCGCGCTCGGCGAACGGCCTTGCACGAGTTGCAAGCTCGCCGAGAAAATCCATAACTTGCCGCGGGGACGTTGCCATTTTGGTGGCGAGCGAATACTCGGCATAGCTGGCAAAACCAATCAACCGTGCAAGCTCGCCCCGTAACGTGACGATTTCATCTATTAGTTTTGTGTTGTCCCATTCCGGGTTGCCGAATTCGGACGCGCGCGTCGCATAGGCGCGGTACATCAGTTCACGCAAAGCGCGATTGTCCGCGTATTGCATGAGTGGCAGATAGGACGGCGCATGCAGCGTGAATTTCCAGCCGGGTTTGCCGTCGGTTTGCGCCGCCGCGTGCGCGGCGGCAAGCACGTCGTCCGGGATCCCGACGACGTCAGTTGGGTTGTCAACGTAATGCGCAAATGCATTGGTTGCATCAAGCAGGTTGTCGGAAAAGCGCGACGACAGTTCGGCCAGCCGTTCGCGGATCCTGGTGAAGCGCGCTTTTTTCTCCGTCGGCAATTCAGCGCCGCCGAGCCGGAAGTCGCGCAATTCGTTGTTGACGATTTTTCGCTGTGCGCGATTGAGCTGCGCGAACTCCGGCGCCAGTTTGAGTGCCTTGAATTTTTCGAATAACCCCTGGTGCTGGCCGAGTTCGGTGTAGTAGTGGGTGATCTTCGGCAGATTCGCGTTGTAGGCATCGCGCAACCCAGGGCTGTTCATCACCGAGTTCAGATGGTTGACCTGACCCCACGCACGGTTGAGCTTGTCGTTCGCATCCTCGAGCGGCTCGACGAAGTCGCGCCACGTTGCCGGCGTCTCGGGATGGGCGAGGCGCGCGATCAGCGCGCGGTTGGCGGCGAGCAGCTCGTCGACCGCCGGCGCCACGTATGCGGGCTTGAAGTCGGCGAAGCGCGGCAACCCGGAAAAATCAAGCAACGGATTCATGGCGCAGCATCCAAAATTGTGGATAACCCATGGGATGCCCGGATTTGTGGAAGGTTCCGTCAGCCTACCTGCTTTCGTATACAAGCTGTCCCTCGACCAGGGTATGGCGCACCTTGCCCTTGATTTCGAAACCGGTGAACGGCGTATTTTTGCCCTGGCTTTTGAGCGTAGTCGGCCCGATTTTCCAGTACTGTTGTGGATCGAAGATGCAGAGATCGGCGCCGGCACCGACGGCGATCCGGCCGGCGTCGATGCCGAGAATGCGCGCGGGCTCGGAAGTGACGCGCGCCAGGCCCTGGGCGAGCGGCAGCCTGCTTTCCTCGATCCATTTCAGCGCGAGCGGCAGCAGCAACTCAACGCCGGTGGCGCCGGGTTCGGCCGCATCGAACGGCAGTTGCTTCGCGTTGTCGTCGACCGGCGCGTGATCGGAGCATAACGCCGTCACGGTGCCGTCGGCGAGTGCCGCGCGCAGCGCGTCGCGGTCGCGCAGGCTTCTGAGCGGCGGCGTCAACCGGCAATTCGGATCGAAGTAACCGATGTCCATCTCGCTCAAGTGCGCGTGGTATATCGCCACGTCGCAAGTGATGTTGAAGCCGCGCTGGCGCGCGGCGCGCACCAGCTCCACGCCCTGCGCGCTCGACAGCCGGCACAGATGCACGCGCGCACCGGTTTCGCGCGTCAACAGCAGGATCGTTTCCAGTGCGGCCGTTTCGGCGCACGCCGGAATCGCCGGCAGACCGAGACGGGTCGCGACTTGGCCGTCGTGAGCGACCCCGCCGCGCGCGAGCCACGCGTCCTGCGGGCGCAGCCAGACCGGGAAATCGAACGTCGCCGCGTACTGCAACGCTCGCAGCAGCAACTGGGTGTCGGTCAGCGGTGCGTCCGCGTGCGAGAACGCGACGCAGCCGGCGTCGGTCAGCTCGCCCATCTCGGTCAACTGTTCGCCCTTGAGGCCGACCGTCAGCGCGCCGACCGGATAGACGTGCGCCTGATTCAAATTCTTGGCGCGGAACTTGAGCATCTCGACCAGCCCTGGCTCGTCGAGCGGCGGGTCGGTGTCGGGCGGACAGGCCAAGCTGGTCACGCCGCCGGCGACCGCCGCGTCCATTTCCGATTCGAGCGTCGCCATGTATTCGAAGCCGGGTTCGCGCAACCGTACTGCGAGATCGACCAGGCCCGGACACACGATGAGCCCGGCGGCATCGATGGTGCGGTTCGCGTTGAAGCCGGCCGGCGCGTTGCCGAGCGCGACGATTTTGCCGGCGGCGATGAAGATGTCCCGCGGTGCGTCGCTGTTGCTCGCCGGGTCGATCACGCGGCCGTTCTTGATATGGATCTTCATGTCGTCAGTTGCCCGCGAGTATGCTCATCACCGCCATCCGGATGGCGATGCCGAAAGTGACCTGCGGCAGGATCACCGACTGGCTGCCGTCGGCGACATCGGAATCGATTTCGACACCGCGGTTCATCGGGCCCGGATGCAGCACGATCGCGTCCGGCCTGGCCAGCGCGAGCTTGTCGGCGGTCAGCCCGTAAAACTTGAAATATTCCTGCGGCGACGGCAGGAACGCGCCCTCCATGCGCTCGTTCTGCAACCGCAGCATCATCACCACGTCGACGTTTTTGAGGCCCTTCGCCATGTCATGATAGACGTGCACGCCGAGACTTTCGACATGCGTCGGCAGCAGCGTGCGCGGCGCCACGACCCGAATTTCAGGCACGCCGAGCGTCGCCAGTGCGTGAATTTGCGAGCGCGCGACGCGCGAATGCAGGACATCGCCGACGATCGCGACGCGCAGGCTGGTGAAGTCCTGCTTGTAATGGCGGATCGTGAACATGTCGAGCAGCGCCTGCGTCGGATGCGCGTGGCGCCCGTCGCCGGCGTTGACGACATGGATTTCCGGACTGACGTGGCGCGCGATCAGATGCGGCGCGCCGCTCGACGCATGGCGCACGACGAACATGTCGGCCTGCATCGCGGCGAGATTGGCGACGGTGTCGAGTATGCTTTCGCCCTTGGCGTGCGACGACAGATTCACCGCGAGATTGATGACGTCGGCCGACAGGCGCTTGGCCGCGATTTCGAACGTGGTGCGGGTGCGCGTCGAGGGTTCGAAGAACAGATTGAAGATCGCCTTACCGCGCAGCAGCGGCACTTTTTTGATTTCGCGCCCGGTGACGCCGACGAACGACTGCGCGGTATCGAGAATCTGCCGCAGCACGCCCGCCGGCAGGCCGTCGATCGCCAGCAGATGGTGCAGTTCACCGTTTTTGTTGAGTTGCGGGTTGTGGTTCAGAAACATCGCGTCTCCGCCGGTTAATCCTGGTGCAGCACGAAACTCAACCGGCCGTGCGCGTCGCGCGCGAGTTCAATTTGAGCGCTGGCGGGAACTTCAATCGCCGCGCCGAGGAATTGTGCGGCGATCGGCAGCTCGCGGCCGCCGCGGTCGATCAACGCCGCCAGCCTGATGGATCGCGGCCGGCCGTAGTCGAACAGTTCGTTCATCGCGGCGCGGATGGTGCGGCCGGTGTACAGCACGTCGTCCACCAGCACCAGATCGCGCCCTTCAACTTCGAATGGAATCTGCGACGGCTTGATTTCATGTTTGAGCCCTTCGGCGTCGAAATCGTCGCGGTAGAACGAGACGTCGAGCGTGCCGGGCGGCACCGCGAGTTGGAGCGCGGCGTGCAGGCGTTCGGCGATCCAGACGCCGCCGGTGCGGATGCCGACGAGGCCGGTCGGGGGCGTTACATGCGGCCGCATCTGGGCGGTCAGCGCGGTCAGCAGATGCTCGGCGTCGGGCAACTTGATCATGGCTGCTTCCGCATCGATTCGAAATACCCCTGCAGGATCTGTTGTGCCGCGATCTGATCGAGCACGGGCTTGCGTTTGCGCGCGGCGACGCCGGCTGCACCGAGCAGTGAATCGGCGGTCGCCGAAGTCAGCCGTTCGTCGATCAGCTCGACCGGCAGACCGAAGCGCCCCCTGAGCTGATTGGCGAAACGCCGGCAGCGTCGCGTGAGCTCGTGTTCACGGCCATCAAGATGGAGCGGAAGGCCGACCACCAGCAGCGCCGGCTGCCACTCGTCGATCAGCGCAGCAATCGCGGCGAAGCGCCGCTTGTTGTCGGCGGCAGCAATGGTCGCAAGCGGATGCGGAATGCCCAGCGTGGGGTCGCCGACCGCGGCGCCGATGCGCTTTTCGCCGAAATCGAAAGCGAGGATGGTTGCCGGATTCCGGAACGGGGATCTGTTGCCGAACATCGGAAAAAACATCAGGTGGCCGACTGGGAGCCCGGAGTTTCCGGCTCGCAGGCGGTCACGCATGCCCGGCGTTCTCCGACAGGCTGGCGAAATCGATGCCGAGCAGGTCCATCGCCGCCGACAGGCGTTGCTCGGGCGGCAGTTCGAACATCACGCCGGACTGCGCGGCGACGGTCAGCCACGCGTTTTGCGCGAGTTCCTGCTCGAGCTGTCCCGGCGCCCACCCTGCGTAACCGAGCGTGATCAGGATCTGGCGCGGGCCGTTACCGCGCGCGATGGCTTCCAGAATGTCGCGCGAGGTCGTGAGACCGAGGTCCTGGTTGATTTTGAGCGTCGACTGCCACGGCCCCGCCGGTTCGTGCAGCACGAAGCCGCGGTCGACCTGCACCGGGCCGCCGTAGTGCACCGGCATCGACGCGTGCTGTTGTTCGTTTCCGGTCGGGATGCTGACCTGCTCGAGCAGCCGCGCCAGCGTCATTTCGATCGGCCGGTTGACGACCAAGCCGAGCGCACCCTGATCGTTGTGCTCGCAGATGTAGGTCAAGGTCCTGGAAAAATGCGGATCGACCATGCTGGGCATGGCAATCAGGAAGTGGTCGCTGAGATTCACCGACGGCATCTCAAATTATTATTGTAAACGTAAGGGCGTGTTTTCACAAACAATTAAATCGCTAGGCGGGACGGCGCAGCCAGTTTTTCCACCGCTCGAACAATCCCGCATCCAGCGCGCCGATCACCGGACGCTTCCACAGCGGCGCGGCCCAGAAATCGTCGTGGTCGAACGAACACATGTGACCGCCGGCCTCGGCCAGGATCAGCGACCCCGCCGCGTAGTCCCACAGTTTCTGCCCGCCATGCAGATAGACATCGTAGCGCCCGGCCGCCGCGTAGCACCATTCGAGCACGCTGGCGCCGAAATTGCGCTGCGATGCGAACGGCATTTCGACCGCCAGCCGTCGTCGCAATTCCTCCGGCAGGCGCTTGAAGTCGATTCCCGCGATCGCGTTCTTCAATTCCGGCACCCGCGTCTTGAGCGGCAGACGTATCCCGTTCATGAACGCGCCCCGGCCTTTCTCGGCGTGGAACAATTCGCCCGAGCAGGGATCGAGGATCACGCCGAGCACCGGGCGTCCGGCGCGCATCAGGGCGACCGCCACCGCGAAGTACGGCAGCCCGTTGACGAAGTTCGAGGTGCCGTCGATCGGATCCACGCACCAGACATCGCCGTCGGCCGCGAGCCACTTTTCGACCTGTTCGTTTTCGGTCATTTCCTCGGCGATGATCGGATGGCCGGCGATTGCGGCAAGCTGCCGCACCAGCGTTTCCTGCGCGGCGAGATCGGCCTCGGTGTAGACGCTCCGGTCGGCCTTGCGCGCGTGTTCGACACGCATGAAGCGCGGCATGATTTCGGTGCTGGCGACCGCCCTGACGGCGGCGATGACGGCTTCAAGCATCGGCGGGTTGGAGTAAGATGAACAAGGTCGAAGTAACGTTATTTTACCGCGCACCATGACCCGGCTCTATTTTCCCGATGATATTCCCGCGCACGGTGAATGCACACTGCCGGAGGCGCAGGCGCATCACGTTGCATATGTGCTGCGGCTCGCCGCCGGCGACGCGGTGACGCTGTTCGACGGCCGCGGCACCGAATATCCGGCAACGATTTTGCGCATCAGCAAGCGTGCCGTCGTGGTGCGCATTTCCGGCGCCCGCACGGTGGATCGGGAGTCGCCGTTGCATGTCACGCTGGTGCAGGCGGTCTCCAGCGGCGAGCGCATGGACTACACGATCCAGAAAGCGGTCGAGCTCGGCGTGTCACACATCCAGCCGGTCATCAGTCAGCGCAGTGTAGTGCGGCTCAAGAGCGAGCGCGCCGAGAAGCGCGTCGCGCACTGGCAATATATCGTGATCGCTGCGTGTGAGCAGTGCGGACGCAACCTCGTGCCCGAGGTCGCGCCGGTGCTGCCGTTCATGAATTGGCTGGCGACGCTGCCCGTCGACGGCGCGGGATCGCGTCTGATGTTGTCGCCGCACGCGGAACGGCGGCTCGCGGAAATGGCGAAGCCGGCGTCCGGCATCATCCTGCTGGCCGGACCCGAAGGCGGTTTCGACGACGCCGAAATCGAAATGGCGCTGGCGCGCGGCTTTATCGCGTTGAATCTTGGCCCGCGCGTGTTGCGTACCGAAACCGCGGCGCTGGCGGCGCTGGCGGCAATGCAATTGAAGTGGGGGGATTTTTAGATGGGCTTCGTGCTGTCCGGCCCGTGATGAAAAATTTGTCGAATACCGTCATCGGCAAACCGTTCCACCAGTTCCATCTTCACGATGGTTTCTTGCATAATGTGCGAAATCCAACAATGACCATGGCTTATGTTACCCAGCAAGTCCGCTGATTTTGTCAGGTGGTTCCGTGCCGCCGCGCCCTATATCCACGCCTTCCGTGGGCGCACGTTCGTGATTGCGTTCGGCGGCGAGGTGGTCGCCGACGGCAAATTCGTCGCTTTGACGCATGATTTGAACCTGCTCGCGAGTCTCGGCGTGCGGCTGGTGCTGGTGCACGGCATGCGGCCGCAGGTCGAGGCGCAACTCAAGCGGCTCAAGCACCGCGGCCGTTATGTGCGCGGCCTGCGCGTGACCGACGCAACCGCGCTCGCGTGCGCGAAGGAGGCGAGCGGCCGGTTGCGGGTCGAGATCGAAGCGCTGCTGTCGATGGGGCTCGCGAGTTCGCCGATGGCGGGCGCGCAGATTGCGGTCGCCAGCGGCAATTTCGTGACGGCGCGGCCGAGCGGGGTCATCGACGGCGTCGATTTGCAGCATACCGGCGAGGTACGCAAAATCAACGCCGCCGCGATCCAGGACCGGCTGGATCACGGCGAACTGGTGTTGCTGTCGCCGCTCGGCTATTCGCCGACCGGCGAAATTTTCAATCTGACGCTCGAAGACGTCGCGGCATCGGCCGCGATCGCGCTCAAGGCCGACAAGCTGATTTTCCTGATGGACGCGGCGGGCGCGCTCGGCGCGCGCGGCGAATTGCTGCGCGAACTGGCGCCGGGCGCGGCCGAAGCGGTGCTCGCGAAACAGCGCCGCGCGCAGCCCGAGGACGTGAAGTTCTACCTGCCGCGCGCGGTCGCGGCGTGCCGCGCCGGCGTCGCACGCGCGCACCTGGTCTCGCGCCATGTGGACGGCGCGCTGCTGCTTGAGCTGTTCACGCACGAGGGCATCGGCACGATGGTGGCGCGCGAACCGATCGAGAACCTGCGTCCGGCGCGGCTCGAGGACATCGGCGGCATCCTGCAGCTGATCGAACCGCTCGAGGCCGAAGGCGTGCTGGTCCGGCGCGGCCGCGACCTGCTGGAAAGGGAGGTCGACCGGTTTGTCGTGCTCGAGCATGATCGCGCGGTCATCGGCTGCGCGGCGCTGTATCCATATGACAAAGGCATGGCCGAACTCGTGTGCCTGACCGTGCATCCCGATTACCGGCGCGCCGGCGCCGGCGAGCGTCTGCTGCACGCGATCGAGGCGCTCGCGCGCAAGGCCGGGATAAAGCGGCTGTTCGTGCTGACGACGCGCGCGGCGCACTGGTTTGTCGAGCGCGGGTTCACGGCGTCGTCGGTGGCGGCGCTGCCGCGGCAGAAGCGGGCCCTGTACAATTATCAGCGGCGCTCGCAGGTGTTTCTGAAGCGTCTGTAGTCCGTAGCTTCCGGATATGCTGCAATATTCCGCCTTCCTGATAGAATAACTTTTCTTTTGCATAACAAATCTGCAATACGGCTTTGTAGAAATGTCCCGAACCGTCAACTGCATCAAGCTCGGACGCGAGGCGGAAGGACTTGATTTTCCGCCCTATCCGGGCCCCCTTGGCAAGCGCATATTCGACAGCGTGTCGAAGGAAGCCTGGAAAGAATGGCTCGAGCTGCAGAAAATGCTGGTGAATGAAAACCGCCTCAATCTTGCCGACAAAAAAGCGCGCGACTACCTTGCCCAGCAAATGGAACGCCATTTCTTCGGCGCCGGCGCCGAAGCCGCACAGGGCTATGTTCCGCCGCGCGACAACTAACCCGCCGCCCGATTATTTTCACGCCAGCCGTGCCGCAACAGCGCGCATCGGCGGTTCCTGCCCATGGTCAAGCGCAGCGTCGCCCCCGAACTGTATCTGAATCGCGAGCTCGGGCAGCTTGAATTCAACCGCCGCGTGCTCGGTCTCGCCGAAGATCCGCGTATCCCGGCGCTCGAGCGGTTGCGCTTTCTGTGCATCGTCGACAGCAACCTCGACGAGTTTTTTGAAATCCGCGTTGCGGGCCTCAAGGAGGAAATCGCCGCCAACGCGCCGCCCGGCCCCGACGGCATTCCGTTGCGCGAAATTTTCGATTTGGTCACGCAAAAGACGCGCAACCTGGTCGCGCGCCAATATGAGTTGTTGAACGATGAAGTGCTGCCGCAGCTGGCGAACGAGGGGATCCGTTTCCTGCGCCGCAACAAGTGGAACGACGCGCAGAAGGAATGGATCAAGGATTATTTCTTCCGCGAATTGATGCCGGTGCTGACGCCGATCGGACTCGATCCCGCGCATCCGTTCCCGCGGCTGCTGAACAAAAGCCTCAATTTCGTGGTCGAGCTCGAAGGCAAGGACGCCTTCGGCCGCAAATCCGGCATGGCGATCGTGCAGGCGCCGCGCATCCTGCCGCGCCTGATCGCGCTGCCCAGGACACTCGCTGGCTGCGAGTACGGTTTCGTGTTCCTGTCGTCGATTCTGCACGCGCATGTCGACGAGTTGTTTCCCGGGATGACGGTGCGCGGTTGTTATCAATTCCAGCTTACGCGCAACAGCGACCTCTACATCGACGAGGAAGAACTGCTCGAGCTGAAAAGCCTGCGCAAGGCGTTGCAGGGCGAACTGTCGCAGCGCCAGTTCGGCGACAGCGTGCGGCTCGAGGTCGCCGACCTGTGCCCGCCGCGCACCGCCGAGGCGCTGTTGCAGCAGTTCGGTTTGACGCAGGACGATTTTTATCAGGTCAACGGCCCGGTCAATCTGTCGCGCCTGATGCAGATACCCGAGCAGGTGGACCGGCCCGATCTCAAATTTGCGCCATTCGTGCCCGGTTTGCCGCGCGAACTCGCCAAACCGCACAATATATTCGACGCCATCCGCAAGCGCGACATTTTGCTGCACCACCCCTATCAGTCATTCGCACCGGTCATTAACTACATTGAAGAGGCGGCGCGTGATCCGCAGGTCGTCGCCATCAAGCAGACCGTGTACCGGACCGGCGCCCAGTCCGAGATGATGGAACTGTTGATCGCCGCCGCGAAAAGCGGCAAGGCGGTCACGGTGGTGCTTGAACTGATGGCGCGTTTCGACGAGGAGGCGAACATCAACTGGGCGCAGAAGCTCGAAGAGGTCGGCGCCCACGTGATTTACGGCGTGGTCGGCCATAAAACGCACGCCAAGATGGCGCTGGTGGTGCGGCGCGAGGACGGCAAGCTGCGGCGTTATGCACACCTGTCAACCGGCAATTACCATGCGCGTACTGCGGCGCTTTATACCGACTTCGGGCTGTTCACCTGCAATGAGGAAATCTGCGCCGACGTCAACGATGTATTCATGCAGCTGACCGGGCTGGGCAAAGCAACCAAGCTCAAGCATCTGTGGCAAGCGCCTTTCACCCTACACCAGCGCATCATCAAAGCGATCCAGAACGAGACGAAACATGCGCGCGAAGGCCGCAAGGCGCAGATCATCGGCAAGATGAACGCGCTGCTCGAACCCGAAATCATCGCCGCGCTCTACGACGCGTCGCAGGCCGGCGTCAAAATAGACCTGATCGTGCGCGGCGTGTGCGCGCTGCGCCCCGGGATTCCCGGCGTGTCCGACAATATCCACGTGCGCTCGGTGCTGGGACGCTTTCTCGAGCACTCGCGCGTGTTTTATTTCCGCAACGGCGGCGCGGAGGACGTCTATCTTGCCAGCGCCGACTGGATGGACCGTAATTTCTTCCGCCGCATCGAAGTGTGTTTTCCGGTGATCGACACGCGCCTCAAGCGGCGCGTGATCCGCGAGGGATTGAAACCGTTCATCGCGCGTGACGTGGATGCCTGGGAAATGAAGGCGAACGGCGAGTACGAGCGCCGCAAAGGGCGGCGCAACAACGTCCAGAACGCGCTCCTTGCCATGCTGTCGAGCGGTTCCGCTTAATCATATATCCTTGTCGTTTTTGCGGTCACGGCCTGCCGCCGCCGGCATGCGACTATGCCGGCGGCGGCGCACGCGCTAAACTGTCGTGTCCACGCTGAAATCGTGCGGACGATATCCCGCATCGCCATGCCCGTCGAGACCGAACTCAAGCTGCTGGTTGATCCGCAATACGTAACGCGTTTGCGCCGGCACCCATTGCTCAGGCACGGGCGCCGCCTGGCGCCGCAAAAACTGCACAGTATTTATTACGATACGCCCGATCTCGTCCTGTGGCGCCGCGGCATCGCGCTGCGGCTGCGCCGCTCGGGCGCACGCTGGGTGCAGACCGTGAAGGCCGGCGGCAGCGTCGTGGCCGGCTTGCATCAACGGCCGGAAATCGAAACCGCGGTCGGCGGACCTTCTCCGGATTTCGCCGCAATCGATGATCCGGCGCTCGCCCGCCGTTTTTCTTCGCGCAAACTGCGCGCGCGGCTGGAGCCGGTGGTGACCACGGAATTCACGCGCAGCCGCTACCTGCTGAAACCCGTGGAAGGCGTCGTAATCGAAGCGAGCCTCGATCAGGGTACCATCAAAAGCGACGGGGCAACCGAACCGATCTGCGAACTCGAACTCGAGATCAAAGCCGGGCCGGCGTGGCATGCCTATCAAGCCGCGCTGGAACTGCTGGCAACGGTGCCGCTGCTGGCCGCAGACCGCTCCAAGGCCGAGCGCGGCTTTGATCTGCACCGGAACATCGCACGCAAGCCGTACAAAGCGCGCGCATCGCCGCTGACGCCGAATATGACGTGTCATGACGCGTTCCAGGCGCTGATCGAGTCCAATCTGACGCATTTTCTCGCCAATCAGCACGGCATGCTGGAAAGCGATGATCCTGAGTATCTGCACCAGATGCGCGTCGCCCTGCGGCGCCTGCGTTCGGCGTTCGCGATCTTCGCGCCGCTGCTCGCGGACGATGTGCTCGCGCCGCGCGTCGCGGAAACGCGGCGGCTTCTGGCAACGCTGGGCCGCGCGCGCGACTGGGACGTGTTTGCCGCCGAAACGCTGCCGCTGCTGACGGCGCGCTACGCGGATCATCCCGGCATCGCCGCGCTGGGCCGCCAGACCGCGCAGTTGCGCTCCCATGCCGATCGCGCGGCGCGGCGCGCGGTCGCCAGCCGCCGCGGCCAGCACTTCATACTGGCGTCGGGTGCATGGCTGCTGGCCGGGGATTGGCTCACTCGTCTGGACACGGCGCAACGCACGGCGCTGCTGCAGCCGGTTATGCCGTTTGCGCACACGGTACTCGACCACGCCCACGCGCGCATGTTGAAACGCGGCCGCCACTTCGGCCGGCTGACGCCGCCGAAACTGCACCGCCTGCGCATCGCGGCGAAAAAACTGCGCTACGCGACCGAATTTTTCGCGCCGTTGTATGATGATCGCCGCGTCGAGCGCTTTCGCGCAGCGCTCGCGCATTTGCAGGACGTGCTGGGCGGTTTCAACGACGCCGTGACCGCGGCGCGGCTGGTCGAGCAGGCGCGGCGCGGGCTCACCAGCGCCAGCGCGCGCGAGGCGCGCGGCATCCTGCTGGGGTGGAGCGTCGGCATCCAGCATTCCGGCGGTCGGCATCTCAAATTGTTATGGGAAAAGCTGCGGGCGGCGCGGCCGTTCTGGACTTGAAAAGACCATGGATTTGATATTGTGGCGTCACGCGGAAGCCGAGGACAGGCGCGCGAGCAGTGAGCAGGGGTCCCTCAGGGATGCGAACGTCCGCGAGTCGGGCCCGATGCCGTCCGGCGCAGACGCCGCGTCCGTTGTGTGGAGTGAGCCATGGATTTGATATTGTGGCGTCATGCGGAAGCCGAGGACGGCACACCCGACAGCGAACGCGCGTTGACCGCCAAAGGCATCAAGCAGGCAGCGCGCATGGGCAAATGGCTGCACGCCCGGCTGCCGGAAGACGCGCTGGTGTTGACCAGTCCCGCCAGGCGCGCGCGCCAGACCGCGCGGGCGTTGACGGCTGACTTCAAAATCATGCCGGAGCTTGCGCTAAACGCCGGGCCGGAGGAAGTACTGGTCGCGGCAGGCTGGCCGCGCGGCGACCGCACGGTGGTGGTGGTCGGCCATCAGCCGACGTTCGGCGAAACCGCGGCGCTGCTGCTGACTGGCCACAAGGAGGAATGGGGAATCAAGAAGGGCGCGATCATCTGGATCGCGCGCCGCGACCGCGAGGGCGCAACCTACACTCAATTGCGCGCGGTACTGTCGCCGGATTTGTTGTGAATTAAGCAGCCGCCTGCGCGGCAGTGGCGCCGGTTTCGGCTTCGCGCAGCGCGGGAATCTCGAGTTTGACGCCAACTGCGCTCCATTCCTCGATTTCCTCGTGCAGCGCGGTCGCAGTCAGCGGATTTTTGTCGAGCCAGTCGCGGTTGATGGTCAGCTCCAGCGCGCGGCTCTGGGTTTTGGCTTCGATGTGCGGCAGCGTGATATCGGCGCGGCTGCGGTAGATCAGCGCGGCCAGCCGCAACGCGAGCACCTGCCGCCAGTCCACGGTTTCGGCGCCGTCGGTGAAAACTTTTTTCAGCGAACGGCGGTGCGCGAGCGTGAGCAGCGCGAGGTGCGTTTGCTCCATGTTCGAAAAGCCCGGCATGTCGGCGTTCTGGATGATGTAGGCCGAATGCTTGTGGTAGCCGCTGTAGGCGACCGAGATGCCGATTTCGTGCAGCCTGGCCGCCCACAGCAGATAGTGCGGCGCGGATTCGTCGGCCGCCGCGCCGTTCGCCAGCCGCCGGTACAGATCGAGCGCCAGCGTGCCGACGCGCCGCGCCTGTCTGGAATCGACGTGATAGCGCCGCATGAATTGCGCGACCGTGACGTCGCGCATATCGTGCCGCTGGACGCGGCCGAGCAGGTCGTAGAGGATGCCCTGGCGCATCGCGCCGTTCGCGACTTCCAGCGATTCGATATCGAGCTCCGACAGCACCGCGCTCATGATCGCGAAGCCGCCGGGCAGCACCGGCGCGCGGTCGCTCTTCAGACTCTCGAAATCGAGTTTATCGACGGCGCCGGCCTTGATCATCGTTGCGCGCAGCCGTTCCAGACCATCGCGCGTGATGCCGGCGCCGTTTTGAACGTACGCGTTCAGGCGCAGGATTTCGGCCAGCGCGCGCGCGGTACCGCTCGAACCGACCGCCTGCCGCCAGTTGCCATGTGCGAATTTGGAAACGATCGGCTGCAACTCGCCGCGCGCGGCCAGCTCGGCCTGCTTCAGGCCGCTTCTGGTGATTTTTCCTTCGGGAAAATATTTGAGGCTGTAACTGACGCAGCCCATGTACAGGCTGGCGAGCCGCAGCGGCTTGAGGCCGCGGCCGATGATCAGTTCGGTCGAGCCGCCGCCGATGTCCACCACCAGGCGCTTCTCCGTTGACGCCGGCAGGCTGTGCGATACGCCGAGATAGATCAGGCGCGCTTCCTCGCGGCCGGCGACGACCTCAATCGGAAAACCGAGCGCGGCGCGCGCCTGCTTCAGGAAAGTTGCGGCGTTCTTGGCCACGCGCAGCGTGTTGGTGCCCACCGCGCGCACACCGTGCGGATCGAAACCGCGCAGCCGCTCGCCGAAACGCTTCAGACAGTCGAGCGCGCGTTGCTGGGAATTTTCGTCGAGGCGCTTGTCGCGCGTCAGGCCGCCGCCGAGCCGCACCGGTTCGCGCAAAGCATCCAGCGGATAGATCTGATCGCCGACGACGCGCGCAACCTGCAGGTGGAACGAATTCGATCCGAGGTCAACCGCGGCAAGCGTCGAGTAGGCCGCCATTGGGCGCGCGTCTGCAGTGTCCGATAAGTAGAGTGCTGGTTCCGGACTTGAAGTATAGGTAAATCAGCACGCCGGCGCCATGGTTCCCTGGCATCAGGTGCCGAGCGCCTCGCGTTCGAGGTTTTCAACGCTGGTGTGCCGTACATCCTTACCCTTGACCATGTAGACCACGTATTCGGACATGTTTTTCGCGTGGTCGCCGATGCGTTCGATCGCCTTGGCGATGAACAGAACTTCGATCGAGTGCGAAATCAGGCGCGGATCTTCCATCATAAACGTGATGAGCTCGCGGATGATGTGCCGGAATTCGGTGTCAACCAGCTCGTCCTGGCGCACCACCTTGGCGGCGACCGTCAGATCGAGCCGCGCGAAGGCGTCCAGGGCGTTTCTCAGCATGCCGAGCGCGATATCGGCGACGTGCCTGACTTCGATATCGCGCGGAATGAAGCGTCGCCCCGACTCGTAGATCAACTGCGTCATGCGCGCGATCTTGGCCGCTTCGTCGCCGATGCGTTCGAGATCGGTGATGGTCTTGACCACCATCATCAGCATGCGCAGATCGCTGGCCACCGCTTGGCGGCGCGCGATCACCGTGCTGCAACTCTCGTCGATCTCGACCTCCAGCGCATTGACGCGGTGATCGTCCTCGACTACTTGCGCCGCAAGCTTGGTGTCGGCCTTGGCAAACGCATCGAGCGCACGCACGATCTGGTCTTCGACCAGGCCGCCCATCTGCAGCACGCGCGCGCGCACCGCCTCGAGCTCGGCGTCGAATTGTTTGGAAGTGTGTTCGGAAGAGCTGGCCATAATTTCTAATATATCCCTGATCCGCACTAAATAGCGCAGGCTAACAACGGATTGTGACAATTATATTGCGGACTGTCACGCAGTTATAGTCCGTACGCCGCTGGCGGTCGCCAGCAGCAGCACGTCGGCGCCACGCCGCGCGAACAGCCCGTTGCTGACGACGCCGGGCAACTGGTTGAGCGTACCTTCGAGCTCGACCGGGTTCAGCATGTTCAGGTTCTGCACATCCAGTATCAGATTGCCGTTGTCGGTGGTGAAGCCCTCGCGCAGCACCGGCCGGCCGCCGAGCTTGACCATTTCACGCGCGACGTAGGAGCGCGCCATCGGGATCACCTCGAGCGGCAACGGAAACCTGCCGAGCATGTCGACCAGCTTGCTTTCGTCAGCGACGCAGATGAATTTGCGCGCGACCGCGGCGACGATTTTCTCGCGCGTCAGCGCGCCGCCGCCGCCCTTGATCATCTGCAGGCGGTGCGTGATTTCATCGGCGCCGTCCACGTAGACCGGCAGCTCGTCGACGCTGTTGAGGTCGAGCACCTTGATCCCGGTTTTTTTGAGGCGCTGCGCGGTCGCCTCGGAACTGGCGACCGCGCCGTTGATGCGGCCCCCGATTTTGCCGAGCTCCTCGATGAAGTAGTTGGCGGTTGAACCGGTGCCGACGCCGACCACGCAATCAACCGGTACGAGTGCGATCGCGGCGCGCGCGGCCGCCTGTTTGAGTTCATTTTGAGGCATTTCGCAATCGTAATCGGTTTGGCGCACGCGGTAAACGGGTACGCGTTGGCGCGACCGGCCAATCCTGCTACGCTTCAATTCTCGCAACAGACATTTTTCCGACACCGCATCGTGGCGACCGATTACTTCGAACGCATCCTCCAGGCGCGCCGCGTTTACGACGTCGCGGTCGAAACCCCGCTCGAGCGCGCACCGAATCTGTCGGCGCGGTTGCGCAACACGCTGCTGCTCAAGCGCGAGGACACCCAGCCGGTGTTCTCGTTCAAGCTGCGCGGCGCCTACAACAAGATGGCGCAACTGCCGCGTGCCGCGCTCAAGCGCGGCGTAATCGCGGCGTCGGCCGGCAATCACGCGCAGGGCGTCGCGCTGGCCGCGCAGCGCCTCAAATGCGCGGCGACCATCGTGATGCCGGTCACCACGCCGCAGATCAAGGTCGCGGCAGTCGCCGCGCGCGGCGCGCGCATCGTGCTGCACGGCGATTCCTACGACGAGGCGTGCGTACGCGCGCTCCAGCTTGCGCGCCGGCATGGCCACACGTTCGTGCACCCGTACGACGATCCCGACGTGATCGCCGGGCAGGGCACGATCGCAGTGGAAATCCTGCGCCAGGTGCGCGCCCCGCTCGACGCGATCTTTGTGCCGATCGGCGGCGGCGGACTGATCGCCGGCATCGCCGCGTACGTGAAGCGGCGCCAGCCCAACGTCAAAATCATCGGCGTCGAACCGGTCGATGCCGACGCCATGTACCGTTCGCTCAAGGCCGGCCGCCGCATCAAACTCGCGCAGGTCGGCTTGTTCGCCGACGGCGTTGCGGTCAAGCAGGTTGGACGCGAAACGTTCCGCCTGTGCCGCCAACTGGTCGATGACATTGTGCTCGTCGATACCGACGCGATGTGCGCGGCGATCAAGGACGTGTTCGAAGACACCCGCGCGGTACTCGAGCCGGCCGGCGCGCTGGCGATCGCCGGCGCCAAGGCGTGGGTCGGACGCCGGCGCGTGCGTGACAAGATGCTGGTCGCGATCGCCAGCGGCGCCAACATCAATTTCGACCGCCTGCGTTTCGTCGCCGAGGAGGCCGAACTGGGCGAGCAGCGCGAGGCGATACTCGCGGTCACCATTCCGGAAAAACCCGGCAGCTTCCGCAGGTTCTGCGCGTTGCTCGGGCGGCGCAGCGTCACCGAATTCAATTACCGTTATGCCGACGCCAAAGAGGCGCACGTGTTCGTCGGCGTGCAGGTGCGCGACCGCGCCGAAACCGCGCAACTGGTGCGCACGCTGCGCCGCCATGGATTGAAGCCGCTTGATTTCAGCGACAATGAATTCGCGAAGCTGCACGTGCGCCACCTCGTCGGCGGACATGCGCCGGCGGTCGCGCACGAAATTCTCTACCGCTTCGAGTTTCCCGAGCGCCCGGGCGCGCTGCTCAAGTTCCTGGACAGCATGCGCCACGGCTGGAACATCAGCCTGTTTCATTACCGCAATCACGGCGCCGATTACGGCCGCGTGCTGGTCGGCATGGAAGTGCCGCCGCGCGACAAGGCCGCGCTCAGGACCTTTCTGGCGACGCTCGGCTATCCTTACGTGGAAGAAACCCGCAACCCCGCGTACCGGATGTTTCTCGGCAATTGATCATGGATATGGCGAGCCTCCGGCGCGGGTTTCTGATGCTCCCACTGTTGGCGCTGGCCGTCACCGGCGCGCGCGCGGCGCCGGACGACAATTTCCTCGACGCGCGCGAAGCGTTCCGCGTCGGCGACGCGGCGCGGCTCGAGCGCGACGCGCAGAACCTGAAAGGCTACGTGCTCGAACCGTACGTCGCCTACTGGCGGCTGCGGTTGCGGCTCAACACGGCCGCGGCCGACGAGGTGCGCGGATTGCTGGGGCATCTGCAGGATGGTCCGCTGGCCGAGCGGTTGCGCGCCGACTGGCTGAAGACGCTCGGCGTGCAGCAGCAATGGGATCTGTTCGACGCCGAATATCCGCATTACTCCGGCGCCGACCCGGAAATCGCCTGCGACGCGCTGCGCAGCAGATTGCGCAGCGACATGGACGACGCGCTGCACGGCGCGCGCGCGCTGTGGTTTACCGGACGCGAGCTGCCGGACGCCTGCGATGATCTGTTCGAGACGCTGGGCGCCGCCGGCGCGCTGGCGCCCGCGGACATCTGGGCGCGCATCCGGCTCGCGCTGGCGGCCGGCAACACCGGTGTCGCGCGCCGGGCGTCGAAATTCCTGCCGCCGGGCGAACAGCTTGACGCCGGCACGCTGTCGTACGTCGCGGTCAACGCCCAGCGCTACCTTGACCGCGGAAAATACGAGCTGGGCACGCGCGCCGGACGCGAGACCGCGATGTTCGCGGTCTCTCGCCTTGCGCGCATTTCCCCGCCGCTGGCGGCGCGGCGCTGGGAACAGCTCGGCGCAAAATTTTCCGATGAGGAACGCGGCTACGTGTGGGGGCTGATCGCGCTCTACGGCGCGCAGCGGCTCGATCCGGACACGCTGGAGTGGTATCGGCGCGCCGGTACGCTGACCGACGAGCAGCTGGTGTGGAAGGCGCGCAACGCGCTGCACGCTCAGCGCTGGCCGGACGTGCTGGCGGCGATCGACGCGATGTCCGAGCAGCAGGCGCGCGATCCGGCGTGGCGCTACTGGAAAGCGCGCGCGTTGACGGCGGGCGGGCATGCCGGCGAGGCGAAAGTGCTGCTGCTGTCGCTTGCCGCCGACCCCGATTTTTACGGCCAGCTCGCCGCCGAGGATCTCGGCGCCCGCAACCTGCTCGCCGCGCCCGCCTACCGGCCGGATGACAATCAGGTGCGCGCGGTCGGCGCGCTGCCCGGCATCCAGCGCGCACTCGCGTTTTACCGCCTGAACCTGCGCTATGAAGGCAATCTCGAGTGGAACTGGGCGATGCGCGACCTCGACGACCGGCAGTTGCTGGCGGCGGCGGAATTCGCGCGCCGCAGGGATCTGTACGACCGTGCGATCTACGCCGCCGAGCATACCCGGCAGCTGCATGATTTCAGCATGCGCTATCCGGCGCCGTATCGCGATCTGATGAGAGATTACGCGAACCAGCAGCAGTTGGATGAGGCGTGGCTCTACGCGCTGATCCGGCAGGAGAGCCGCTTCGTGCCGGAGGCGCGCTCGAGCGCCGGCGCCGGCGGCCTGATGCAGCTGATGCCGGCGACCGCGCGCTGGATCGCGAAGCGGCTCGGCGTGAAAAGCTATCGCCATACGCAAATGACCGACGTCGAACTCAACCTCAATTTCGGCACCTGGTATCTGCGCCACGTGCTCGACGAGCTTGACAATCAGCCGCTGCTGGCGTCGGCGGCCTACAATGCCGGGCCGCGCCACGCGCGCGAGTGGCGCAGCGACGTGCCGATGGAAGGTGCGATCTATGCTGAAAGCATTCCGATCACGGAGACGCGCGATTACGTGAAGAAAGTGATGAGCGGCGCGGTCTATTACGGCCAACAGATCGGTTTCACCCTGCGTTCGCTGAAGGACCGGCTCGGCGTGATCGTGCCGCCGCAGCCGAGCAGCGAACCGGTCATCGACGAACCTTTATAGCCATGGAAATCCGGAACGTTTGCGTGCTTGGCGGCAGCGGTTTTGTCGGCCGCCACGCCGTGCATCTGTTGAGCGCGTGCGGCGTCGAGGTCACGGTGCCGACGCGCTCGCGCGAGCGCGCCAAGGAACTGATCCTGCTGCCGACCGTGGACGTGATGGATGCCGACGTCCACGACGAAGCGACGCTCAACCACCTGACGCGCGATGCCGACGCCGTGATCAACCTGGTCGGCGTGCTGCACGATGGCCGCGGCGATCGGAGCTTTGCCGAAGCGCATGTCGCGCTCGCGCGCAAGGTCGTGGCCGCCTGCCGGAAGAATAACGTCCAGCGCCTGCTGCACATGAGCGCGCTCAATGCCGATGTCAGCGGCCCGAGCGCCTATCTGCGCAGCAAAGGCGAGGCCGAGGCCATCGTCAGGGACTCGGAAGCGAAGTGGACGATCTTCCGGCCGTCGGTGATCTTCGGCCGCGGCGACCGGTTTTTGAATATGTTCGCGCGCATGCTCAGGTTCGTGCCGGTCGTCGCGCTTGGCTGTCCGGCCGCGCGCTTCCAGCCGGTGTGGGTCGAAGATGTCGCGCAGGCGTTCGTGCGCGCTCTCGGCGAGCCGCACAGCTACGGGCAGTCGTACGATCTGTGCGGGCCGAAAGTTTATACTTTGCGCGAGCTGGTCGCGCTCGCCGGACTGTGGAGCGGCCATCCGCGTCTTATCATCGGCCTCAGCGATACGCTCTCTTATTTACAGGCGTTTACGCTCGAACTGCTGCCGGGCAAATTGATGACGCGCGACAATGTCCGTTCGATGCGGGTGGACAGCGTCTGCGACTGCGAGTTTCCGTTTCCGTTCGGCATCACGCCCGCCGCGCTCGAAGCGGTCACGCCGCTTTATCTCGGCGCTGGCGGCGATCCGCGCGCGCGTTACGGCGCTTATCGCAGACAACACGATACGCGTTGAGAAAACGAGATGCCCCTCACGCTCGTTATTGGCAACAAAAACTATTCGTCGTGGTCGTTACGGCCGTGGCTGGTGATGAAGCACGGCGGCATCGATTTCGATGAAGTGCGCATCCCTTTGTACGGCAGCGACTTCAAACAACGCATCGCGGCATATTCGCCCGCGAGCAAGGTGCCGATACTGGTTGATCGTGAAGTGCTGGTCTGGGAGTCAATCGCGATTCTCGAATATCTTGCCGAGAAATTTCCCGACAAGCAGCTGTGGCCGGCGGACGCCGCTGAGCGTGCGCATGCGCGCGCCGTGAGCGCGGAGATGCATGCGGGGTTCAGCCAGTTGCGAACTCACATGATGGTGAATTTGCGGAAATCTTTGCCGGGCATGGGGCGCACGCCGGAAGTTGAAGCCGAGATCGCGCGGATTGTGGTTTTGTGGAGCGAGAGCCTTGAGCGCTATGGCGGCCCGTTTTTATTTGGACGCTTTTCGATTGCTGACGCCATGTACGCGCCGGTCGCGACGCGCTTCACGACCTATGCGGTCGCGTTGCCGGAACGCTGTCAGCAGTACGTTGCAACGATACTCGAGTTGCCGGCCATGCAGGAATGGTACGCGGCGGCGCGCCGCGAGACCGAAGTGCTGCCGCAATTCGAATACACTGTTGCGCCATGAAAATCTACAGCGTCGGCGGCGCAGTGCGCGATGAACTGCTCGGCCTGCCGGTCAAGGACCGCGATTATGTGGTGGTCGGCGCAACACCCGAAGAAATGGTCAAGCAGGGTTTCAAGCCGGTCGGCAAGGATTTTCCGGTGTTCCTGCATCCGCAAACCAAGCAGGAATACGCGCTCGCGCGTACCGAGCGCAAGACCGCGCCCGGCTACAAGGGCTTCGTGATCCATGCGGCGCCCGACGTCACGCTCGAGCAGGACCTCGCGCGGCGCGACTTCACGATCAACGCAATCGCCAAAGACGAAGCGGGCAACCTGATCGATCCGTTCGGCGGCGCGGCCGACCTGAAGGCCGGCGTGCTCAGGCATATCGGCGATGCGTTTGCCGAAGACCCGGTGCGCATCCTGCGCGCGGCGCGCTTCGCCGCGCGCTTCGGTTTCGCGATCGCGCCGGAAACGCTGCTGCTGATGCACAAGATGGTCGAGCAGGGCGAAGCCGACGCGCTGGTGCCCGAACGTGTGTGGCAGGAATTTGCGCGCGGGCTGATGGAAAAAATGCCGTTGCGCATGTTCGGGGTGCTGCTCGAATGCGGCGCGCTCGCGCGCATCGCGCCCGAACTCGACGCGTATCTGGAAACCGAAAATTCGCCGTATCCGTCGCTGGCGGCGCTCGACGCCGCGGCGCAGGCGAATGCGCCGCTCGAAGTGCGCTTCGCGGTGCTGCTGCGCGCGCTCGACCCGCTCGCGGTCGAATCGCTGTGCAGCCGGCTCAAGGTGCCCGGCGAATGCCGCGACCTGGCACTGCTCGCCGCGCGTCACGGCAACGTGATTGCCGACGCGGCGAATCTCGATGCGCGCACACTGCTCGAATTGTTCGATGCCGCCGATGTCTGGCGCCGGCCGGAACGATTTGGCCTGTTGATGGATGCCGTGCTGATCGGCGAAGCGGACGCGCAGGAGACGCGCTCACGCCTCGAGCGCGCGCTGAAAGCGGCGCTGAGCGTGGACGCCGGCGCAATTGCGAAACTGGCTACCGACCCGGAGCAAATCAGGATTAATATAGATGCCGCGCGGCTGGATGCGATAAAGCGTGCGTTGAATGCACGTTAAAAAGGGCTCTCTGCTTTTTTTAGCAGAGAGCACTCCATAAGAATAATTCTATTTGCTTTCTTTTTTCATATCTCTTATTACCTCAACTATAGTGGCGGGATAAATCCGCAGTGCATCATACGTTCCCGCACTACGTCCCATCTGCATGGGGTCACTTTCGACACCACGAAACTGAGCAACAGCACGTGCGATCATTTCTGTTGGTTTGAATAAAGAGGGTTTATAAATTAGCCATTTATTGGATTTCTCCTCAACAAACTCACTCATGGCACCGAGTATTGGAAATACAAGTCCGGGAGATACCCAAACTATTTTTCCAGATTTGTCGCGCCGACACGCGCGTCCACCTTTCTTTGTTTCATCCCAAATATATTGTCCATTCCACCCCTCATGTCGTTCCCAGTATTCGTACTCTTCAATTGCATAAGGGGCCATTTGTACCGTGAATTCATATTTGGCACGTGCTATCGAATCCATTTCCTTGCTTTCGTACCATTCCGAGAAATCGGTTAGACATTGTTCGGGATTTTTATAAGCACGAAGTTTCTCCGCTGCAGAGTCATTCTTTGATACGGCGAGGGGCATTAACAAACGCGTATATTGCAGAATCTTTCGCGTATCGTAAACGTTCTCGTCAGTTTCACTTTTTCGAATATTTATGTTTGGATGCCGTTTTTTAATACTCTTTTCTAGATCCTCTAGGTGTCCGCGAGCCCCCGCTTGAGAGATGGATTTAACTGGTGTAGCAGTATTACGAGCAATAGCTGTTTCCACAACTTCAGTAGGTTCGGGATCCACTATAATTTCGGCACGAACGAAGAACGGCGGTTCCTCGGTATCGTCCGGTAACTCACCATTGTATGTATCTTCAATCCAGCGACGAATTTCACCCTGAGATTGCGCGCCATTGAGAATGCTTGGTTCTTTTAGTTTAAGGATTTTTTTGTTGTCATCAACATTGATTTCGGTTGCACCAATTACAAAACCACTGTTGCGCGTGATAAACCGTTGTGGTTCAGTTTGGATGGTGTTCTGAATCGCGTCGTGAACTCGATTGCGCTTTTTGGGGTTGTACTCCGCAAGGTAGCTGCGGAGGTTTTCTTTAGTACCAAGCTTCAGAATTTCAAAAGCCGGTAAATTGGCGATAAATGACTTCACCCCTGTAAAAACCTCATCGGGGCTGGTTGTATTGCGAAGTAGCTGATAGGACAGTTGCACACTTGGGGGCGTGTGCGACCCGTTGGCGATCTTAGCCATGGTAATTCCTTTCTGTTAGTCGCTGCCTCTTAGAGAGAGGTCGCACCTGCGACCCTCAATGACAGACGACGGAAGGAATTCTAAACTCTCTACAGGTTGTGTCAAGGTGGGGATGCTTAGATCGCCTGCCGTCGATCTCCAGAAAAGAAACCAATTAACGGCATCTCATAATTCTTTCCTAATGCAACCACCTTGAACAACTCGCCCATTTCCGCTGGCGATAACAACTTCTGCGCTTCGGCTGAGGACGGCAAATAGGCTTTCACATTCTCGGCCGGGATTTTTTCGAGAAATCCGGTGATGCCGCTGTTGATCAGAAAGCGCGCCTGTCCGCAGTAGCCGATCAGTTGCAGTCCCGATTCAGTCCCCGAGCGCGCGATCGCGCTGAAGTCCACGTGTGCGGTGATGTCCTGCAAGCCGACCAGGGAAAACGGATCGTCGTGCGCATGCTGGCGGTAGTGGCACATCAGCGTGCCCCGATTGCGCTGCGGATGGTAGTACTCGCGCGCCGGAAAGCCGTAATCGATGAACAGCGCGACGCCGCGTTCGATGCGCGCGGCGAGCGTGCGCACGAATGCCTGTGCCGCCAGTCCGATCTCGGTCGTATAGTCAGGCGGCAAATTGAGCGCGCGCGCTGCTGCCAACACCGCGCCTTGCGCCGGCCGCGCGTTCCACCCGAATTTTTCGTCATCGAAACCGACGCCGAGTTCATCAACGCCATCGGCGCGCGTCCGGATCACATGCACCGGCATCGCATCGAGCACTTCGTTGCCGAACGCGAAGCCGGTGAATGATGCGGGTAGTTCATTCAGCCATTCGATGCACGCGGTGAGCTGCGGCAATTCTTTTTGCAGCAGCGCGGTCTGCCGTGCTTTGAGTTCGGCGCTGGTTTCAAGTATCAGGTAGCGCCGCGGCAGCGCGTCGAGCGCCGCGAGTTCGGCAAGCAGGCCGCAGGCGAGCCGGCCGCTGCCGGCGCCGAGCTCGAGGATGTCGCCGCCGGTTTTGCGCAGCACCTGCGCGGCCTGGCGCGCGAGCGTGCGCGCGAACAGCGGGCCGAGTTCCGGCGCAGTCACGAAATCGCCGTCCGGCCCGAACTTGCGCGCGCCCGCGCTGTAGTAGCCGAGCCCCGGCGCATGCAGCGCGAGTTCCATGTAACGAGCGAAACTGATCCAGCCGCCGTTGCGCTGGATTTCGTCGGCGATCAGCTTGGCGAGCCGCACGCTGTGCGCGGCGGCTTCCGGAGAAGGCGCGGGGAGATGCGCGAGGTGCGCAGGGAGCAGATTGCCCATGGACGATAGCTTACAATATGCATCGCAAACTCACGATGAACGAAGACCTCACAGGCAAGACGGCACTGGTGACCGGCGGCGCGAAACGCGTCGGCGCGGCGATCTGCCGCCGCCTGCACGCGCGCGGCGCAAACCTGATGCTGCATTACCGCGCCTCGGCCGACGAAGCGCGCGCGCTGCAGCGCGAATTGAACGCGGCGCGCGAAGATTCGGTCGCGCTGATCCAGGCCGATCTGCTGCACACCGCGGGCCTGTCGAATCTCGTCGCAGAAACGGCAGGGCAGTTCGGCGGCCTCGATATTCTGGTCAATAACGCGTCGAGTTTCTATGCGACGCCGCTCGGCGGCGTCACCGAAAAGGCGTGGGACGATCTGATCGGCACCAATCTCAAGGCGCCGCTGTTTCTGTCGCAGGCGGCGGCGCCCGAATTGCGCAAGCGCCACGGCTGCATCGTCAATATCGTGGACATCCACGCCGAACTGCCGATGAAAAACTACGTGGTTTACACGGTGGCCAAGGGCGGGCTGCTGGCGCTGACGCGCTCGCTGGCGCGCGAGCTCGGCCCGGAGGTGCGCGTCAACGGCGTCGCGCCGGGCACCATCCTGTGGCCCGAGTCCGGCGAATGGCAGGATGAGTTGTCGCGCCAGCGCATTGTCAGCCAGACTGCGTTGAAGCGCATCGGCGAGCCCGATGACATCGCGAAAGCGGTCGAATTCCTGGTCGCCGCCGCGCCGTACGTGACCGGGCAGGTGATCGCGGTGGACGGCGGCCGGAGTCTCGCGCTATGAACGCGCCCGAGCGGAATCAGAAGCAGCTTTACGAAGCGAACAAGCTGGCCAAGCGGCTGCGCCGGCTGGTCGGGCAGGCGATCGGCGACTACGACATGATCCGCGGCGGCGACCGCGTGATGGTCTGCCTGTCGGGCGGCAAGGACAGTTACGCGCTGCTCGACGTGTTGCTGCGGCTGCGCGAAAAAGCGCCGGTGCCGTTCGACATCGTCGCAGTCAATCTTGACCAGCGCCATCCCGGCTATCCCGCGCATGTGCTGCCCGAATATCTGGAGTCGCTCGGCATCCCGTACCGGATCGAAGTGCAGGACACTTATTCGACGGTCAAGCGCGTGATCCCCGAAGGCAAGACCATGTGTTCGCTGTGCTCGCGGCTGCGGCGCGGCGTGCTGTACCGCGTGGCGAAGGAAATCGGCGCGACCAAAATCGCGCTCGGCCACCATCGCGACGACATCCTCGAAACCTTTTTCCTGAACCTGTTCTTCGGCGGCAAGCTGAAAGCGATGCCGCCGAAACTCATCTCCGACGACGGTGCGCACATCGTGATCCGGCCGCTCGCCTATGTCGAAGAAAAAGACTTGGCCGAGTACGCCGAGGTGCGGCAATTTCCGATCATCCCGTGCGAGCTGTGCGGCTCGCAGGAAACCCTGCAAAGAAAGCAGATCAAGCAGTTGCTGCACGAATGGGAGAAGAAACATCCGGGCCGCGTCGAAACAATTTTCCGCAGCCTGCAGAATGCCAAGCCGTCGCATCTGCTCGACCGCGCTTTGTTCGATTTCGGCTCGGTCCGAGGCGCCGAAATCCATGCTGAAAGTGGGGACAAGATTCCGGATACCGGTGCGGCATCCGACAATATAATGGCGGCTTTCCTGAATCAGGAGAATGCCGATGAATAAATTTGCACCCAGCCGCGACATCGCTTCGTTCCATCCGCCGCGCCGCGTGCTGATGGGTCCCGGTCCGTCGGAAATCCACCCGCGCGTGCTGACCGCGATGGGGCAGCCGACGATCGGCCACCTCGATCCCGCGTTCACCGCGATGATGGAAGAGATGAAGGAATTGCTGCGCTACGCGTTTCAGACCCGGAACGCGATGACGTTCCCGGTGTCGGCGCCAGGCTCGGTCGGCATGGAGTACTGCTTCGTCAATCTGGTGCGGCCCGGCGACAAAGTGATCGTCTGCCGCAACGGCGTGTTCGGCGGCCGCATGATCGAGAACGTCGAGCGCTGCCGCGGCGTACCGGTCGCGGTCGAGGACGCGTGGGGCGAGCCGGTGGACCCCGACAAGCTCGAAGACGCGCTCAGGAAAAACCCCGGCGTAAAAGCAGTTGCGTTCGTGCACGCGGAAACTTCGACCGGCGCGCAGTCGGACGCGAAGACGCTGGTCGAAATCGCGCACAAACATGGCGCGCTGACGATCGTCGACGCGGTGACCTCGCTCGGCGGCACGCCGCTGCTGGTCGAAGATTGGAACATCGATGCGATCTATTCGGGCAGCCAGAAATGCCTGTCGTGCACCGCCGGCCTGTCGCCGGTGTCGTTCTCCGAACGCGTGGTCGAATATGTAAAAGCGCGCAAGGACAAGGTGCAAAGCTGGTTCATGGATATGAATCTGCAGCTCGGCTACTGGGGCTCGACTTCGCGCACCTACCATCACACGGCGCCGATCAATCCGCTCTACGGCCTGCACGAAGCGCTGGTGATGCTGAAGGAAGAAGGCATCGAAAATTCGTGGGCACGCCACCGCCGCCATCATCTCGCGCTCAAGGCCGGGCTCGAAGCGCTCGGCCTCAAATACCTAGTAAGGGAAAGCGCGCGCCTGCCGCAGCTCAATTCGGTACATGTGCCGGAAGGGATCGACGAAGCCGGGGTGCGCAAGCAACTGCTCGCCGAATTCAATCTCGAAATCGGCGCCGGCCTCGGCCCGCTCGCCGGCAGGATCTGGCGCCTCGGCTTGATGGGCTATTCGTGCCGCGAGGAAAACGTGCTGTTCTGCCTGTCAGCGCTCGGCAAGGTGCTCGCCGGCATGGGGCTCAAGGTGAACGCCGGGGACGCCGAGGTCGCAGCGCGAAGCGCGTACGCACAAGCGAAGAATGACGTCGCGCAGGCTGCCTGATAAAAAGAGTTCCATGCATTCCCAATGCATGCTCGGCAGGAATGGCCCGCGAGCGCGACGCGCATTGGCACCTGCGATTGTTGATTACGCTTCCAGCCGGTAATTTTTTTCGCGGAACAATCGCAGACAGGCGGCTGCGGCGCCGGGATCATAGCGTATGCCGCTGTGTTGTTCGATTTCCTGCAACGCCTCGTCAACGCCGCGTGCCGGGCGGTACGGCCGGTGCGATGCCATGGCATCGACCGTATCCGCGATCGCGAGAATGCGTGCCGGCAGGGTGATTGCATCACCTTTCAATCTTTGCGGGTAGCCGCTGCCGTCGAGCCGCTCGTGGTGCTGAAGCACGGTTTGCGCGACCAGCCATGGGAAATGCACGGTCTTGAGGATCTCGTAGCCATTTTGGGAATGCGTTTTAACGATTTCATATTCTGCTGCGGTCAGCCGGCTGGGTTTGGTCAGGATTTCGGCCGGCACTGAAATCTTGCCGACATCGTGGAGGCCGCCGCTGACGCGCAATCCCTGGACTTCGCCATCGGACAAACCAAGCTTGGTGCCGATGGCCGCCGCGAGGTCGCCGACGCGGTGCTCGTGGATCGCCGTATAGGGATCGCGCAAATCGACCATCGTCGATACCGCATTGACGGCGCCGAACATCGCTTGCTCGATCTGCGTAAGATATTGTTTTTCGCGGTCCAGCGCCCGTTTGCGTTCGCTGATGTCCTGTAGGGTGCCGATGATCGCGGGCTGCCCCCGGTAAATGATTGCCGCGGCGTGTGCGCCAAAGTCTATGATGGTTCCATCGCGGCGCTTCAGGCGTCCATCGAAGCGCTGGGTTTTTTCCTCGCCGGAATAGGCCCGGCGCATTCTTTCGGCAATCTCGGCGTGGTCGGTTTCCGGGATCAGATCAAGGACGGGCATCCCGTTCAACGCGTCCTGCGGGTAACCGGTGATTTCGGCGCAGCGCGGATTGGCATAAATCATCTTGTCGCCGATGATGATATAGATGCCGGTAACCGATTGTTCGACCAGCGCGCGGAATTTCTGCTCGCTTTCCTCCAGCGTGCCTGCCTTGTGAATCAAGAAATCAGTGTGATCGCCTGCCATCATGACGCGGCATGTTGCATATCTTTTTGCGACGCGTAAAAAAATGTTCTTGAAAACCATCCTTCATTTTGTCCCCCGTTCTCATTACCTACTCGAATATGCTGCGCTAATTGGTTGATTCAAGTCAATTGAGTTAACTCAATAAGCGCCCGATTTGCAGATTTGGGCGACAAAAATCTCCAAAATCTATCAAAACGATAGATTTTGATGATGAAATATTACCAACCCGAAGAATCAAAGCCCCAGGCGTTGCCAGATCGTGGTCGTCAGTACCGCTTGGTTCAGCGTGTAAAAATGCAGTCCCGGTGCGCCGTGTTCGAGCAGGTCGGCGCACAGCTTGGTCACCACGTCGAGCCCGAGCGCGCGCACCGAGTCCGCGTCGTCGCCGTAGCCGTCGAGTTTTTCCTTGAGCCAGCCGGGAATTTTGGCGCCGCACGTATTGGAGAAGCGCACCAGCTGCGCGAAATTGCCGATCGGCATGATGCCCGGCACGATCGGTATCGTGATGCCGAGCGCCGCACATTCCCCGACGAAGCGGTAGTAGGCGTCGGCGTCGTAGAAATATTGCGTGATCGCGGAGTCGGCGCCGGCCTCGACTTTTCGTTTGAACGCGAGCAGATCATCGCGCGCGCTCTTCGCCTGCGGATGGACTTCCGGATAGCATGCGACTTCGATGCGGAACACGTCGTCGAATTGCGCGCGGATCAGCGCCACCAGTTCGTTCGCGTAGCGCAGCTCGCCGGGTTCCGCGGTGCCGGACGGCAGGTCGCCGCGCAGCGCGACGACGTGGCGCACGCCTTTCGACCGGTAGAGCTCAAGTGTCGCGATGACTTCGGCGCGCGTCGCGCCGATGCACGAAATGTGCGGCGCCGCGTCCAGTCCGGCGGCGAGAATTTCGAGTACCGTGCCGAGCGTGCGGTCGCGTGTCGAGCCGCCCGCGCCGTAGGTGACCGAGAAAAACTTCGGCTGGAGTTGCGCGAGTTGCCGCCAGGTCGCGCGCAGCTTTTCCACGCCCTCCGGCGTTTTGGGCGGGAAAAACTCGAAACTGAATGTACGTGAGGCGTGAGGCGTCAGACGTGAGGAAGTCATTGGTTATCAATCGTGCGTAGAGATTTCATAAGTCCGCCTACCAGAGCAAACACTTTGTCCAAGAACTGAAATATTTCCGCATCGGACTTGAGATAACCAAGATCTTGCGCAATGATCAGTTGTGTTTCAATTTCGCTGAGCGAACCTCTTGCCATACTGAGGAAGTGAAGAAATTCTTTTCGGGCCGAACGCGCCGCGCCTTCCGCAATGTTGCTGGGGATCGATATCGCCTCTCGACGTATCTGAGCGGTCAGACCGTATATCTCTTCCTTGGGAAAGGGTCGAGTCGCAAGATAAACAGCCTCGACCAGCTTAATCGCCTGCTGCCACGCGAGAAGCTCGTGGTGCTTTCTTTTTTCCCTCACGCCTCACTCCTTACTCCTCACGCCCAGCGGCTGTTCAATAGCGGTAATGGTCCGCTTTGTACGGGCCTTCTCTGTGCACGCCGATATACCGCGCCTGCGCATCGGAAAGTTCGGTCAGTTGCGCGCCGAGCTTCTTCAGCTGCAGGCGCGCGACCTTTTCGTCAAGGTGCTTGGGCAGCACGTAAACGCCGACCGGATACTTTTCGGTATTGGTGAACAGTTCGATCTGCGCGATGACCTGGTTCGCGAACGACGAACTCATCACATACGACGGGTGGCCGGTGCCGCAGCCGAGATTCACCAGCCGGCCTTCGGCGAGCAGGATGATGCGTTTATGGTCCGGGAAGATCACGTGATCGACCTGCGGCTTGATGTTTTCCCATTGGTATTGCTTCAAGCCCGCGATGTCGATCTCGTTGTCGAAGTGGCCGATGTTGCAGACGATCGAGTTGTTTTTCATCCGCTTCATGTGATCGTGCGTGATGACGTGAAAATTGCCGGTCGCGGTCACGAAAATGTCCGCCTTGTCGGCCGCGTAATCCATGGTCACGATGCGGTAGCCTTCCATCGCCGCCTGCAGCGCGCAGATCGGATCGATTTCCGTGACCCACACCTGCGCCGCGAGTCCGCGCAGCGCCTGCGCGCAACCCTTGCCGACATCGCCGTAGCCGCAGACCACCGCGACCTTGCCGGCGATCATGACGTCGGTCGCGCGCTTGATGCCGTCCACCAGCGATTCGCGGCAGCCGTAGAGATTGTCGAACTTCGATTTGGTCACCGAGTCGTTGACGTTGATCGCCGGGAACGCCAGCCGGCCTTCTTTGTGCATCTGATAGAGGCGCTTGACGCCGGTCGTCGTTTCCTCGGTCACGCCCTTGATGTGCTTGATGCGCGCCGAATACCAGCCCGGCTGCGCGGCGAGCCTTTTTTTGATCGCGGCGAACAGCACCGTTTCTTCCTCGCTCGACGGATGCTTGAACACGGTCGGATCCTGCTCGGCCTTGGCTCCGAGGTGCAGCAGCAGCGTCGCGTCGCCGCCGTCGTCGAGGATCATGTTGGCCGGTTCGTCCGCATTTTCAAAGGCGGGCCATTCGAAGATTTTGTGCGTGAACTCCCAGTATTCCTCCAGCGATTCGCCCTTGTAGGCGAACACCGGCGTGCCGGCCGCGGCGATCGCGGCGGCGGCGTGGTCCTGAGTCGAAAAGATGTTGCACGACGCCCAGCGCACTTCGGCGCCGAGCGCCTGCAGCGTCTCGATCAGCACCGCGGTCTGGATCGTCATGTGCAGCGAACCGGCGATGCGCGCGCCGCGCAGCGGCTGCTGCGCCGAGAACTCCTCGCGGATCGCCATCAAACCCGGCATTTCGGTTTCGGCGATCGCGATTTCCTTGCGCCCCCACTCGGCGAGCCCGAGGTCGGCGACCTTGAAATCGTTTTTTGCTTTGGATGCAGGGTGCAATATGGCGCTCATCACGCGCTCCTTTCCGTAAGATCAAGAAAAAAGTTCGTGAGCGCCGTTGCAATATTGATTCCCCGAGCCTGGCGGCCGTGACGGCCGTTGCAACGCTCCTCGGAGAGGGCGCGTATTGTAGCGCAAAAAACGGTGAGGAGGGAGGCGTTAGGAGTGAGGAGAAAAACGATTGAACCGCGGAGACGCAGGGGCGCGGAGAAAGACAGGATGTGCCATACAGGAATCAGGGCGATAAATACTCCTCGCTATTCTTGGTTGTCCGACCAGACGGGAATGGAGGAAAACCTGTTATTCAACTCGCTAGCGATGCCTTTAGCCTTTGCCAGATCATCTTCGGATAATGCTTTCGCCACCTGGGCGCGAGAAGATTCCAGGTATTCTTTAAGCTGTATCTTAGATTCACGGTTGATTGCCACGGTGAACCAAGCATATGACAGCACCGCATCCCTAATGGGGGATTCGCGTAGGCCGTAGGTGAAGCCCATGTCGGCGAATCCATGCTGATATCGCGGGAGCAAAGAACAAGAATACCAAGGGGCGAACCACAGTTTTAATTTGCCTTTCTCCGCGCCCCTGCGTCTCTGCGGTTCAGGGGTTACTCTTCACTCCTCACCCTTCACTCTTCACGCAGCCTTCTTGCTGCCCGCATCGGCGGCAAGCGCCAGCGCCTTGTTATCCGTTTTGGTTACGGCCGCCGCTGCGCGGCTTAACGTTCGCTACGCTCACGTTAGCCTTCACCGAAACACCGACGGATAGAACTACGCGGCGTGCACTGCCACGCTTTTCTTGGTGCCTGCGTCCGCCGCCAGCGCCAGCGCCTTGTCGGTGTTTTCCCAGGTGAATTCGGGCTCGTCGCGGCCGAAGTGGCCGTAGGCGGCGGTTTTTTCATAGATCGGGCGCAGCAGGTCGAGCATCTGGATGATCCCTTTCGGGCGCAGGTCGAAATGCTGCTGCACGAGTTGCGCGATTTTTTCGTCCGGCACCTTGCCGGTGCCGTAGGTGGTGACCATCACGCTGGTCGGCTGCGCGACGCCGATCGCGTACGACACCTGCACCAGACATTTCGCCGCCAGCTTTGCCGCGACGACGTTCTTCGCGACGTAACGCGCCGCATAGGCGGCCGAGCGGTCCACCTTCGATGGATCCTTGCCGGAAAACGCGCCGCCGCCGTGCGGCGCGGAGCCGCCGTAGGTATCGACGATGATCTTGCGGCCGGTCAGTCCGCAGTCGCCTTTCGGTCCGCCGATCTCGAAAGCGCCGGTCGGATTCACCAGATATTTGACCGAGCCTTTGAGCAGGTTTTTCGGCAGCACCGGCTTGATGATCTGTTCGATCACGGCTTCTTCGATCTGCTTATGTTGCAGACCGGGGCCGTGCTGGGTCGAGAACACCACTGTTTCGATCGAATCCGGTTTGCCGTTCACATACTTGATCGTGACCTGCGATTTCGCGTCGGGGCGCAGCCACGGCAGGCGGCCGTCGCGGCGCACCTCGGACTGGCGCTGCACCAGGCGGTGCGCCAGATGGATCGGCAGCGGCATCAATTGCGGCGTCTCGTCGCACGCATAGCCGAACATCAAACCCTGGTCGCCGGCGCCCTGGTCGAGGTCCAGCCCCTGACCTTCATTGACGCCCTGCGCGATGTGCTGCGACTGCTCGCCGTACGCGATCAGCACGGTGCAGGTGGAAGCGTCGAAACCGATCCCCGGGTCGGTGTAACCGATGCGCTTGATGGTATGGCGCGCGACCCTTTGATAGTCGAGGTCCTTCGCATCGGTCGTGATTTCGCCGGCGAGGACAACCAGGTTGTCCTTGACCAGTGTCTCGGCGGCGACCCGCGAGTACTTGTCCTGCGCTAGAATCGAGTCGAGGATCGCGTCCGAAATCTGGTCCGCGACCTTGTCCGGGTGGCCTTCGGACACCGATTCGGAGGTAAAAAGAAAATCGCTCATGGTGCACGCCGTCGATAGTGACAAAGCCCCGATTCTAGCAAATAGCGCCCGCTAGGTCGAAACCATGGTCCGCATCGGTCTCGGGGTTGTCTGGTTGCTGCGCCTGTTGCCGCTGGCGCTGCTGGCGCCGCTCGGCGCCGCGCTCGGCATGCTGCTGTATGCGGTCGCGGGCGAGCGCCGCCGCGTGGTGCTGGTCAACCTGAAATTGTGCTTTCCGGAAATGGGCGAGGCAGAACGCCGCGCGCTCGCGCGCCGGCATTTCCGCGCGTTCGGCCGCACCGTGCTCGAGCACGGCATCCTGTGGTGGGGATCGCGGGCGCGCATCCGGCGCATGGTGCGCGTCGAAGGCATCGAGCATTGGCAGGCGGTGCGCGACCGGCCGGTGATCTGGCTCGCGCCGCATTTCGTCGGTCTCGACATGGGCGGCACGCGCATCATCACCGAGTGGCAGGGCGCCTCCATGTACAGCCACCAGAAAAATCCGGCGTTCGACCGCATCCTGCTGCACGGCCGCACGCGCTTCGTGACACCGGTGCTGTTCTCGCGCCAGGACGGCATCCGGCCGGTGGTGAAAACGATCCGCGACGGCGTGCCGTTCTATTATCTGCCCGACATGGACCTCGGGCCGCGCGATTCGATCTTCGTGCCGTTTTTCGGCGTGCCGGCGGCGACCGTCACCGGCCTGTCGCGGCTCGCGCAGCTCGGCACCGCGGTGGTGGTGCCGGCGGTCACGCGCCAGTTGCCGGGCGGACAGGGTTACGTGCTGCGCTTCTATCCGGCGTGGCAGGATTTTCCGACCGACGACGTGGAAGCCGACACGCGGCGCATGAATGCATTCATCGAGGAGCGCGCGCGCGAAATGCCCGAGCAGTATTATTGGCTGCACAAGCGTTTCAAGACGCGGCCGGATGGCGAACGCAACCCGTACGAACCATGAAACTGAAATTCACCAAGATGCACGGGCTCGGCAACGACTTCGTCGTATTCGACGCGACGCGGATGCCGCTGGATTTGAACCGCGGGCAACTGCGTCAAATCGCCGATCGCCACTTCGGTGTCGGCTGCGACCAGATTCTGCTGGTCGAGAAACCGCGCACGCCGGATACCGACTTCTACTACCGCATCTTCAACGCCGACGGCGGCGAGGTCGGGCAGTGCGGCAACGGCGCGCGCTGCTTCGTTCGCTTCGTGCGCGAGCGCGGGCTGACCGATAAAGCAGAAATCCGCGTCGGCACCAAAAGCGGCGTCATCGTGCCGCGGCTCGAAGCCGACGGCCAGGTCACGGTGGAGATGGGCGTGCCGGTGTTCGAGCCGCCGCGCATCCCGTTCATCGCCGAGCGGCGCGCGCCAACCTACGCGCTTGACCTCGGCGGCCCAAGTCCACACACGGTCGAAATCAGCGCGCTGTCGATGGGCAACCCGCATGCGGTGCAGGTGGTCGCCGATATCGAAACCGCGCCGGTGGCGAGCGAAGGCGCGGCGATCGAAGCGCACCCGCGCTTTCCGCAGCGCGTGAATGCCGGCTATATGCAGGTCGTCGATCGCAGCCGCATCAAATTGCGCGTCTATGAGCGCGGCGCCGGCGAGACGCTCGCGTGCGGCAGCGGCGCGTGCGCGGCGGTCGCCGCCGGCATCCTGCGCGGGCTGCTCGAGCAACGGGTCACGGTGACTACGCGCGGCGGCGACCTCGGTATATCATGGCGGGGCGAAGGCACGCCGATGCTGATGACCGGGCCGGCCGTCACCGTTTTCGAAGGCGAACTCGAAGTATAAACATCCAAAACAGGTTGAAACCACAGATGAACACGGATAAACACAGACAAAATCAGGATGAAAAATGGGGATGCCGGCGATTTCATTTTGAAGGAAGATTTTCATCGGCGTTGATCAGCGGTTATCTGCGGTTAAACGTTTTTGGGATCTCAGTAACAACAAAGGTGGCAAGATGACACCCGATGCGGTCGCGACTTATCTGAAGCAGCATCCCGAATTTTTCGAACAATATGCCGACATGCTGGCGGAGATTTTCATTCCGCACCCGCACGGCGGCCGCGCGATCCCGCTCAGTGAACGCCAGATTCTGACGCTGCGCGACAAGGGCAAGCAGCTCGAAAGCAAGCTGCGCGAACTGATCGAATACGGTGAGGAAAACGATGCGATCGGCGAGAAGCTGCACCGGCTCGCGCTCGCGCTGCTCGGCGCGCGCGATCTCGAGGCGGTCAGCGCGGCGCTTTACGCGAGTCTCGGCGAAGATTTCGCGGTGCCGCACGTCGCGTTGCGGCTGTGGCCGGAGGGGGCGATCCCGCCGCTGCCGGAATTCGCGCCGGTCGGCGGCGGTGCGCGCGAATTCGCCGAAAGCTTGGCCAATCCGTACTGCGGCACGCGCGCGATCCTCGACACCGCGGGCTGGTTCGGCGAGTCCGCCGCGCTGCTGAAATCGTTTGCCTACGTCGCGCTCAAGAACGGCGACAAGACCGTCGGCCTGCTCGCGCTGGCGAGCGAGGACGCGCAGCGCTTCTATCCCGAAGTGGGCACGCTGTATCTGAAGCGCCTCGGCGAACTGATCACCGCGGCCGTGTTGCGCCATCTGTAAAAGAGTGAAGAGTCAGGCGTGAGGCGTCAGGCGTCACAACCGAAGCCTCACGGCGGCAATCCACTGCTCGACGGCTTCTTCGCGCATCTGGCCAACGAGCGGCGGCTGAGCAAACACACCGTGCTCAATTACGGGCGCGACGTCGCGGCGCTGCTGGAACTTGCCGGCAACACGCCGCTCGAGCAACTGCAAATCCATCATCTGCGGCGCTTCATTTCTCAACTGCACGCGCGCGGGCTCGACGGCAGAAGCCTCGCGCGCATGCTGTCGGCGTGGCGCGGCTTCTTCCGCTATCTCGCGCGCGACCACGGCTACACGCACAACCCGTGCACCGGCCTGCGCGCGCCGAAAGCCAAGAAGACGCTGCCGCACGCCCTGTCGCCGGACGAAGCGAGCCGGCTGATGCAACTGCCGGGCGATGACGCGCTGGCGGTGCGTGACAAGGCGATCTTCGAATTGTTCTATTCATCGGGACTGCGGCTGTCGGAACTCACGTCGCTGGCGCCCGACGACATCAATTTTTCCGATGCGACGGTGCGCGTGACCGGCAAAGGCAGCAAGACGCGCATCGTGCCGGTCGGCAGCCACGCCCTGCACGCGGTGCAGGAGTGGCTCAAGCCGCGCACAGCTTTGATCAAGGCCGGGGATAATGCGCTGTTCGTGAACCGCAACGGCCAGCGGCTGACGCCGCGCGCGATCCAGTACCGGATGAAAAGCTGGGCGCTCAAGCTCGGCCTCGATACCGATCTCTATCCGCACAAGCTGCGCCATTCGTTCGCGTCGCACGTCTTGCAGTCGAGCGGCGACCTGCGCGCGGTGCAGGAAATGCTCGGCCACGCGAGCATCTCGACGACGCAGGTGTACACCCATCTCGATTTTCAGTATCTCGCGAAGGTGTACGACGCAGCGCATCCACGGGCGAAACGCAAAACCGGTTGAAACCGCAGATGAACACAGATAAACGCGGATAACAACAAAAGAAACGGCATAATATTTTTGGCTATTCTCGCTTCTTCAAGATTTGATATAGCTCGTTGCTTTGGGCTTCTTAGCGACGCAATCTTTGATTTATCGGCGTTTATCTGCGTTCATCTGCGGTTCCATGAATAAGCTTGTCCTCAAACCCGGCCGCGAGAAATCACTCAAGCGCCGCCATCCGTGGATATTCTCCGGCGCGGTTGCGAAAGCCACAGGCGGGCCGAAAGCCGGCGAAACCGTCGAAATTCAAAGCGGCGACGGCGAATTCCTCGCGGTTGCCGCTTACAGCCCGCAATCGCAGATCGTCGCCCGGGTCTGGGATTGGCAGAAGCGCGAGATTGACGCCGCGTTCTTCCGCGAGCGCATCGAGCAAGCGGTCGCGTTGCGCTCATGTCTGTTGCCGCCGCAGGGAAATTTTCCGCACCCTCCACCCTCTCCCGGAGGGAGAGGGAACCCCTTAAAACCCGCCGCCGGCGACGGTGCGCACCCCCTTCTCCCGCCGGGAGAAGGGATGGGGACGAGGGGTGCTTTTAATTCAATGCGGCTGGTGCATGCCGAATCGGATGGGTTGCCGGGCATCGTGGTGGATCGCTACGGCGAAATCGTGGTGCTGCAATTATCGAGCGCGGGTGCGATGCACTGGCGCGGCACGATTGCCGGTGCGATTGAAGCGGTGGTCAAACCGCAGACGATATTCGAACGTTCCGATGCCGAAGTGCTTGCGCTCGAAGGACTGGCACCCAGCGTCGGGCTGCTGCGCGGGACGGCGCCGCCTGTCCATATGCAGGTGCGTGAAGCGGACGTGGTGTTTGAAGTGGATGTCGCGCACGGCCACAAGACCGGTTTTTATCTCGACCAGCGCGACAACCGGCTGCGCCTGCGTGCGCCGGCCAAAGGCAGGGAAGTGCTCGATTGCTTTGCCTACACCGGCGGCTTCACGCTCAATGCACTGGCCGGCGGTGCAAGCAAGGTGACCGCGATCGAAAGCTCGGCGCTCGCGCTCGAATTGCTGAAACGCAACGTCGAGCTGAACAAGCTGCCGCCGCCCGAGTGTATCGAAGGCGATGTGTTTCAGGAGCTTCGCACGCTGCGCGACCGGGCGCGCAGTTTCGATCTGATCGTGCTCGACCCGCCGAAGTTTGCGCCGACCGCGCACCATGCAGAAAAAGCGGCGCGCGCCTACAAGGACATCAATCTGCTCGCGTTCAAGCTGCTGCGACCCGGCGGTCTGCTGTTCACGTTTTCATGTTCGGGCGGCGTGTCGCGCGAGCTGTTCCAGAAGATCGTCGCCGGCGCGGCGTTGGACGCGGGCGTCGAAGCGCAGATCGTCGAACACTTGAGCGCGGGCGCCGACCATCCGATTGCGCTCAATTTCCCTGAAGGCGAATACCTGAAAGGACTGGTGTTGAGAGTCCCCGGCGTTTGACGGCGGCAGGATCAAACGCGATGGCCGAGATCCGGCTGCGCCATGCCGGCATTCTCCACCGGCAGTCTTTGTTTCCGGCCGTCGAGTGTCCTGAGGCGGTTCAACGCGGCGCCGAAAATATGCAACGCTTCCTTGATGGCCAGGCAGGCCTCGTCATCCAGCCTTCTCGAGGCGCTGTCCAGTTCGATGACCAGTTTCTCGAACCGCGCTTTCATGTCCGTTTTTCCCCTTAATGGCAAATCCAGCAGGGGTTGGGGAATGCCCGTCCCCGCGCCTGAAAACTGCAACGCTTCAAGGTAGGAAGTCAGCAGGAAATAGATTTCGCTTTGAGTTTCGGATTTTCGAATAATATCGGCAATCATCATGGGCACCTTTCTTCAGAGGGAGAACGACATTCCGACAGGTTGAGCCTGGGTGAAAACCAGGGTTAAGGGAATTAATGTGAAAGTTGACAAAAATATTACGCACAGCCTTCATGATCTCGAAAAACATTCTGTTTCCCAACAAGGAATGAAGCGTCAATTCACGGCAATGCTTCTCCCGATACGGCCCTGGATTCGCGGATTAGTTCAGTGCCGGCAAAAGATATTTACAATTTTTCTGTCGGCAGGGGAAAGACAGCGCGGCACCGCAACCGCCGCATGTCAGCGCGCGGGCGGCACCGGATCGACGCCGCCCGCATGCCACGGATGGCATTTGAGGATGCGCTTGACCGCGAGCCATGAGCCGCGCCACGTGCCGTGGATTTCAATCGCTTCCACCGCATATTGCGAGCAGGTCGGGTGGAAACGGCATTGCGTGCCGAAGAACGGGCTCAACGCGATTTGATAACCGCGGATCGCCAGCAGTAACAATTGTTTCATTGCATGAGTATTACTTGCAGGTCGGGCTGGTGCCGTAACCCGGCGTCTAGCGGGGATTGTACGGGGTGATGCTGATGACGGGTTCTTTATAGGTCGTCACCGAGACGCTGTTGATCTGATAGCCCGAAGCGCCGATTCCCATGTCCGTTTGCTTGGAAAAACGGGCGGCTTTGAGCTGGCCCACCACCCAGACGGAATCCATCACGCGCAGATTCTTTATCGGTTTGGCGCTGATGACGTGAATGATCTGGTTGGCCGGCGGCGGCGGAACGTGGATACAGGCGCCGAAGTAGGGCACCAGCAGAAATTCGGACACGGCATGATTGTTTTCTTCGATGGGGACGACGAAGCCGGCGATCTTTACTTTTTTTCCGTCCAGCGAGGGTTCAATCGGCGCGCTGTCCCATTCCTGCTTCATGATATCGAGCACTTCCATCGCGCGCGGATCGCTGTCCTTCAATTCACTGAGATTGAGTTTTCGGAACGGTTTGGCAGGATCCCAGTCCTTGGGAATCAGCGCGTCCCAGGTGATTTCTTTATAGTCGTTGTCGATCTCGCTTTGCGAAACGGTCGGCGTGCTTTTGATGACTTTGTATTTTTGCTTGGTGATTTCAGCCCAGGCCGGCGGGATTGCCAGCAGCGCGATGACGATTATCAGATAGCGCATGATCCGTTCTCCATCAGATGCGCGGCGTCAGTCCGTCCGAGAGGGTCTGGCGATAGGCCTTGACCGCAGGGATCAGGCTCGCGCAAACGGCGGCGGCAATGATGAACGCCAATAATATCAATTCGTCGCCGGATATAAAATCATTGGACAGCGTCAGCCCGTAGTGGGATTGGATCCAGGGGCCGGTGATCCAGGTCATCACGTCCAGCACGATCAATCCGAGTGCACAGGCGATCACGGTTATCAGAACGCTTTCCCCCAGCACCAGGCCCAGAATCTGCCATGGCCGCGCGCCCACCGATCGCAGAATCGCCAGTTCGCGGCGGCGTTCGGCGAGCCCTGCCAGCAACACTGCCACCAGCCCCGCGAGGCTGGCGACGACAACCATCGCGGAAGTGAACAGCAATGATTGTTCGGCGATGCTCATCACCTCCCACAACTGGTCCAACGCAACACCCGGCAACACCGCCAGCAGCGGTTCCGGCTTGTAGTCATTGATATAGCGTTGGACGCGGAACACCGTTACCCGGCTCTTGAGCCCGATCAACGCCGCAGTGATGGTTTTCGGCGTGAGGTTGAATTTGGTCACGAATTGCGCAGGTATTGACACTCCCGGGATCGGGGCGCCGGCCTGCCAGTCGAGGTGGATCGCTTCGATGGCCTCGAGACTGACGTGAACGGTGCGGTCGACCGGAGTTCCCGTCTCGGCCAGAATGCCGACCACAGTGAAAGGTTTGTCGGCATGGCTCAGCAGATGAAGGCCGGACAAGCCGTGACTCAGGATGATTTTGTCGCCGAGATGATAGTGCAGCTTGTCGGCGACGTTCGTGCCGATCACGGCGTCGAAAATGCCTTCGAATGGATGGCCTTCCCGGAATTGCAGCGATTGTTTGTCACCGTATCGGAACAGATCGAAATAACTTTTGCTGGTTCCCAGCACCGGAAATCCCCGATGCGAGTCGCCGAGCGAAATCGGCAGCGCCCATGCCACGTCCGGGTTATGTGCGATGTCCTGAAAGCTTTTCCAGTCAATGTTGTTGGTGGCTTCACCGAGATGAAAAACCGCGTACAACAGCAACTGCAAAGGACTGGTGCGGGCGCCGACGATCAAATCGGTTTGTGAAATGGTATGCGCGAAGCTTTCGCGGGCGCTCATGCGCGCGCGTTCGACACCGACCAGCAGCAGGGCGCTCAGCGCGACCGATAACACGATCAGGCTCAGCGTATAGCGGCGATTCCATGCGCTTTTTACCGCCAGAATGGGAAGGTACGGCATCAAGCGGCAATTTCCTGCAGGTCGGCGCGGTTGAGATCGGCAATGGAAAGCGCGCGCGTGAAGTGATTCGCGAGTGACAGATCGTGGCTCACGAAAACCAGCGTGCTGCCAAAGGCTTTGCATTTATCGAGCAGCAGATCAAGAAATCGTCCGCGCCGATCGGCGTCGAGCGCCGACGTCGGCTCATCGGCAATGATGATTTCGGGTTTTCCAATCATGGCGCGGGCGACCGCGACCCGCTGCTGCTGGCCGACCGACAATTGCGTGGCCGCCTGTTTCCAGATGTCGCTGCCGAGGCCCAATTGTTCAAGCAGTTGCCGGGCTTCTTGCAGCATTGATCCGCCGGCATCGGCGCCGCGCCGCCGCTCGGAAAAATGACAGGGGAGCAACACGTTTTCCAATACCGAGAGATACGGCACCAGATTGAACTGCTGGAAAATCAGGCCGACATGATCGGCGCGAAATCGGTCGCGGTCACGATTATTCAGTTTTGCGAGGTCGTGGCCGAGACACTCCACGCTGCCCTGTTCCGGCACCAGTACGCCGGCCAGGACATTAAGCAACGTGCTTTTTCCGCTGCCGCTCGGCCCGTGCAAAAACAGGCGCTCGCCGCTCTCGATCTCGAACTGCTCAATATCCAACGTCAGCGGGCGGTCCGGCCCCCAGCGATATTTGACGTTTTTAAGCGAGACGATCGGCACTCAGTCGCCTTAGAATTTGAGCGAGCGGTCGTCTGGCGATAGCGTTTTGGCGGATTGGCCGTGGAGCCCTACGATTTCGGCCTTGATGGTGCGAGTGCCGGGAAAAGCGTCGAAAACATCAACTTCGAACGATTTGAGGTTTTCGATGTGCTCGCAGCTAAATTTGAAGGTTGCCGTCAGGTCGGCGTGATCGCCATCGCCGCCGCTCTCCTTGGGCGAACCTTTGCCGGTCTTGGGCGCATTGGTGAGCGGCGAATCAATCTGCGTGGCGCCGGCCTTGCATGACGCCTCGGCCGGCAGTTTAAACAGCAACGCAGGATTGTTGAGCTTTGTCACCATCGTTTTTACGGCGCTGCGCTGTGCGTCGGTGCGCGGCGCGTGCTCGAAGCCGATCAAGTTGTCCAACGGACCGTGAAGCTCGATATCGAGGCCGTTATCCTCGATTACGACATGCAGTTCCCCGACGCCGTGGACATGCGGTCCATGGGCGAGCGCGTTAACGGGCAGGACGGCGAGACCGAGGCAGAGCAGCGCGGGGAAATGTCGCTGCATGAAATTTCTCTGCGTTGCACCGTCGATATGCGAAATTCGCAGCCCGCGCGGCTTAGAAACGGCAAACATTGTCGCAGTAAATCCCCGATCCCTCGCCGAATCGATAGTTGGGATTCGACAGGATCGGCGCCAGCTCCTTGTCGTCGTCCATGTAGTAATGCATGTCGCGCAGATCCATGCTTGGCGTCGTCATGCCGTTATAAGAAAAAGACGAGTGATATTCGCCGGTACTCGCACATGAACACAAAACGCCCGCTGTTACCGCGTAAAGAGTTGCTTTTAATATCGCTTTAAACATTTTCGTCTCCTTGAAGTCGAGGTGCGCGTCGGCGGTTAACGAGTCCGCCATCTAACACCGCCGATAAAGATCGTGCATTTGCGCTTTCTGGAAACAAGCGCCGCATTTGGGCCTAACCCCATGCGCGCCGGAATCAGGCGGCACGCCGAGTCCTGCGTGCCTGGCCTGTTTACGAGAAGAAGGAGGCGAAAGGAGGGCCGCGCGAAGCGGGTATGACAGATTCGTTGGGGACAATAATGGCCGATACCGCGGAAAACTGCTCGATCGCGTTATTGGCGACCGGCAGTGCGGGCGGGATCGAGCTGACAACGCTCATCAAGCCGTCGAACGCGCCATGGAAAGCGCACAACGGCGAATGAAAATCTTGATCATGACCTTCCCGTGGCTGTTCCATCGGGTGATGGTCGAACACGTGCTGTGCCTGATGCGCGATCGCCATATGCTGGGCGAGCAGCAGCAGCGCGGCCAGCGCGGACCGGAAAACGATATGTTTCGAGAAACGCATAGGCCGCAACAGTATAAAGACTTATCAGACTGCTTGGGAACCGCTGAAGGCGATTGTTACAAATTGCCCGGTTGCAAAGAATAAAGCATGCCCGCGCTGCCATAAATGCAACATTGTTGCATTTAAGATGGTGCTATGATGTAATTTGTTTTTTATGGTTACCACCCGTGTATCCATCGAAGACTTGCTGCGGGAGGCGGGCGCCCGCGTGACGCGACCGCGCCTCAGTGTGTTGCGCGTATTGCTGGAAGCGCCGCGCGCGTTGACCCATCATGAGATTGCACGGCGCGTGCGATATGCGCATCGCGTCGACCGCGTTACGATTTACCGCGTGCTCGACTGGCTGGTCGCTCACCGGCTTGCGCACCGCGTCGCGAGCGACGACCGCGTGTGGCGGTTCAATGCCGCGGCCGAAGGCGCCCACGCTGACGATCACATGCACTTCAAATGTAGTCGTTGCGGCGGGATCACCTGTCTTGAGGGCACACGCGCGTCACGACGGGTTACGCTGCCGAAAGGGTATCGCCAGCAGCGTATGGAGATCACGGTGAAGGGGCTGTGCGCCGAATGTGCGTTCGCCTGAATGCGGGATGTGTTTTATTTCAGAATGCAACTGTGTTGCGGGACGCAGGGAAAATTTCGATGGGGAAACGCGGACGTGAATTGACGGAGGCCGATTTGTTGCGGGCTCCACTGCGGGATTACATGAGTGCGGAGCAGCTCGAATATTTCCGCAGACGCCTGCTTGACCTGCGGCACCAGCTGTGGCGGAACGTGGACGAGACCGGCGAAAATTTGCGCAGTACGACAGTGGTTGCGCCGGATCCTTTCGATCGTGCGACACAGGAAGAAGAGCAGGCGATCGAATTGCGGGTACGCGATCGCGAACGCAAGTTGCTGAAAAAGATCGATCAGGCGTTAAGGCGCATCGAGGATGGTTCCTACGGATTTTGCGAAGAGACCGGCGAGCCAATCGGGATCGGCCGGTTGCTGGCGCGCCCGACGGCGACTCTGTCGCTGGAGGCTCAGGAGCGACGGGAGAAGATGGAGCGGGTATATGGCGGATAACGGCGGGGATCGTCAATTTGTGCTGCCGGATACCCGGTTGCCGGTCACGGTGTTGTCGGGATTTCTCGGCGCAGGAAAAACTACGGTGCTGAATCATGTGCTCAACAACCGTGAGGGAAAAAAAGTCGCGGTCATCGTCAACGACATGTCGGAAGTCAACATCGATGCGCAACTCGTGCGTGAGGGCGGCGCGGCGCTGTCGCGTCAGGACGAGAAGCTTGTCGAAATGAGTAACGGCTGCATCTGCTGCACCTTGCGCGAGGATCTGCTGGTCGAGATCAACCGGCTGGCCGCGGAAGGCCGGTTCGACTATCTGTTGATCGAATCCACGGGCATTTCGGAACCGCTGCCGGTTGCGGAAACTTTCACCTTTCGCGATGAAGACGGACGCGGCCTGTCCGACGTGGCGCGTCTCGACACCATGGTGACCGTGGTTGACGCGTACAACTTCCTCAAGGACTACAGTTCAGCGGAGTTTCTCCAGGATCGCGGCGCAAGCCTCGGCGACGAAGACGAGCGCACCGTTGTCGACCTGCTGATCGAGCAGGTCGAATTCTGCGACGTGATCGTCGTCAACAAGGGCGACCTTGTGACGATGAACGACATGGGGCGGCTCGCGAGCATCCTGCATACGCTTAATCCGCGCGCTGAGATTATCGTCGCGAAATTCGGCGAGGTGCCGCTCGCAAAAATCCTCGACACCTGCAAATTCAACTTCGATGCCGCGTCAGTGGCGCCCGGCTGGCTCAAGGAAATACGCGGCGAGCACGTGCCGGAAACCGAGGAATACGGCATCGCGAGTTTTGCCTACCGCGCGCGCCGGCCGTTTCATCCGCAGCGCTACTGGAATCTGATTCATTCGGAGTGGCAGGGCGTGTTGCGTTCCAAAGGCTATTTCTGGCTCGCGTCGCGTATGGACTTTGCCGGTTCATGGTCGCAGGCAGGCGGCGCGTGCCGCCACGGCGCAGCCGGCCTCTGGTGGTCGGCGGTGGACCGCGCCGACTGGCCGGACGATCCCGATTATCTGGCGCGTATCGTGGCCAAGATGGAAGGGCCGTTCGGCGACCGCCGGCAGGAGTTGGTATTCATCGGCATTGACATGAATCAGACCGAGATCACCCAGGCGCTGGACGACTGTCTGCTTGACGATGCAGAAATGGCGCTGGGCGAATCGCTGTGGAGCCGGTTTGATGATCCCTTTCCCATCTGGAAAAAGATTGAACAAGAGTAGACCGTTTCCTGTCACAGGAAATTGTGCGCCTCGTTTTAGAACGCCGGGACAACGCTTGCACGCTCATTTGACTCAGGCTAAAGTCAATCTCCAGTCATGAAGCGCTCGTTCAAATACGGAATATTTCGTCTCGTGCTGGTCGGACTGCTGTTGTTCGCGCAGCAGGCGGCGCTGACCCATGAGGCTGAACACGCGCACGACCACGAGGCGCCGTCGCAGCAAAGCGAAGACGGTAAGCATTTCCATTCCGGACTGTGCGCTTTCCATTCTGTGCTTGCCGGCGTGCTCGGCATGGCCGGCGCATCCGCGCCGTCGTTATGCATCGCCTCCAACGCCGTCGAACATCGCGTCAATTATGTCCTCGTTTCCGCGCCGGTTGACGCCGTTATCCCCGTTTCGCGCGGCCCGCCCATTCTCCTCTGACGCAGCTTAGGGGTAACCGCCATCTGGCGGTTGCGCTGATTTATTTGTGTTAATGGGAGAACTCCGATGTTCAAACAGAAATTGATTGTTGCAGCGAGCGCTATCGCGCTTAGCAGCATTCTGTCCGCAATCACCGCGATGGCAGATGACATACAGGTACTGCCGGAAGTCCGGGTCACGGGAGGCGGTACGGATTTCAGCGCGCCCGGGAGTCTGAGGGATGAGATTATCAAGACGGAATCGATAACCCCACAAGACATCGAGCATGCCAATGCAACTAACGTCCTGCAGGCACTCGACAATCGTCCAGGCATAGCCGTGCAAGTGGAGTGCTCGGTGTGTAACGTCCGCACTATCAACCTGAACAACATGCCGGGGCGGTTTGCCACGCTCCTGATCGATGGGATTCCGCTTTATTCCTCGACAGTCTCGTTCTATGGCCTCGATAGTACAAATGTGCTGGGCGTAGAACGCATTGATGTTTCGCGCGGCGCCGCGACCAGTCTTATTGCGCCGGAGGCGTTGTCGGGCACGGTAAACATCATTACCAAGCGCCCTGACAAGAAAGAATATGTTTTTACGCCGGAGATAGGCAATTTTGGGTCTTACGGCGGGAATGCATACTTGGCAACACCATTGGAGGGTGGCGCCGTAGCTTTTTCGATGGACTATCGCAAGCACGATACGGTTGACGGCGTCGGAATGGGGATCAGCCAGTACACCGGATACGAGCGTGCGACGGGCGGACTGGCTTACTTTCTCGACGATATAGGCGGCTTCAAAATCCACGGCCGAGTAGATCTGGTGGACGAAGATCGGGGAGGTGGCCCGCTCGGTAACGACTACGGCACGATCAGAGCAAGCCTGACCGGAAATCCCCAACCCTTCAACTTCAGCGCAGGCCCGCATGGTTCCCCCGATCCAAACGGATGGGTCGCGCCCGACGGCGTCAGCGGACCGGACACGCTCTCCAACGGCGAGAACGGCGTCCTCTACAACGGCGGTCTGGCGGGCATTTCCCAGATCATCACTACGCAGCGCGGACAGGGCACAATGATCGGCGAGCGCAAAGTAGGCGAGGGGACCTTGAGATTGGCCGCAGGTGCGGCCTATCACTACCAAGACTCATTCTATGGCGCAGATGGAATCTATGTCGCAGATCAGAAGCAGTATTACTTGGAGTCCAGTTACAAGGCGCCTTTCGGCTCCGCCATTGTGACCTTCGGCGCGAACTATCGCTTCGAAGATCTGAAGAGCCACGGTTTTTCGTTTCAGACCAACCCCGGCCTCGACGAGACAGGGCGGACACCGACCAACGGGGTCGATAACTATCTTTACAGCGTCCCCGGAGTATTTTTGGAGGTCTACCATGCGTTCTTGAACGATCGCCTGGAAGTAAACGGCTCCGTTCGGTACGACCAACATAATGTGTTCGGAGGAATTACCAGTCCACGACTGAACGTCCTGTACCACCACACGGATGCTCTCTCCAGCCGCTTTGCCATCGGACAGGGTTTTCGCGCGCCGACGTCATTCTTTGAGCAGGAACACGGGATTCTTCAGGACACCATCATCGTTCGTCAGATCACCAAGGCGGAGACTTCCGACAACATAAGCTATGCGTTGAATTACGCCTCCGACCGATTCAGTTGGACTGGCTCGGCGAACTACACGAGGATTAGAAACTTCGCATTGCTGAGTCCCGGGCAATGCGATCCGGCGGATGCGGCTTGCGTCGCCGGCGTCGCGACAGGCGGAGATGTCGCGCCGAGCCCAGGTTTCGGTACCGCAACCCTTTTTACCTCGGCGTCTGATCCGGTGCAGTTTCGCACTGTCGACTGGGTCGGCACCTATCAAGTGACGCCCAGTACCGCGCTGAGCCTTGGGCTTGAAAAAGACACGTACACTTTTACTCCGGGTATCCTGAATTTCTCGCGCCCTAACGAGCGTGTCTATTTGTCCAGCGATTACGTATTCGGCGGCTGGGATCTGTTCGCGAAGCTAACCTGGACCGGGAGGCAGGATCTGAAGCAATTTTATGATTACGTCGATAATCAACAGTACAATCTTGACGGTACTCCCAAGCCCGACGAGAGTCCTTCATTCAGCGTTGTCGATGTCCGGGCACAATATCGCCTGAACAAGCGCTTTGCGTTTTTTGCGGGGGTGAATAATTTGTTCGACTATCAACAGGCCAAGCATGATAGCTTTTTGTGGGTTGATTCGACCGGAGCGCTGGATGTGACTCACATCTGGGGTCCGATTATTGGTCGCTATGTCTATGCAGGGCTTCGATTAGAACTCTGATGCGCATTTTTCTGCAAATAGCGCTTTCAACAATGTTGCTGGCTGCGCCGGCGTTTAGCGTCGGTGCAGCTGGTACCATGGAGTTGGAACTGCCCACGCTCGATGGCCAGCGTTTTTTCCGCTTGTCCGACGAGCAAGGGCGGCTGGTCGTCGTCAATTTTTGGGATACGGAATGCCCGCCCTGCGTCCATGAGATGCCTCTCCTGGACAAGATCGCCCGATCGCATCCCGATGCGATTTTCGTCGGGGTGACCGTATCGGATAGAAATCGGGCGCAGAACTTCCTGGAAGAGCACGCCGTTGGCTATCTGCAATTGCTCGGGCCGCACGATCCGAAGGGCGTGTTGAGAAGGTTCGGCGACCCCAGCACCGCGCTTCCGCATACGGCAATCGTGCGGCGCGATCATTCGTTATGCGCGACCCATACCGGGGAAGTCAGCCTGGACTGGGTGAACGCAGCATTATCGCGCTGCCGCAGCGATTGAGTTTCATTGAAGGCGCAATATGCAAAGGGTACAAGTACAAAAACTTCTGGATCGCATTGCAATCTCGGCATCGGTACTCTGCATGTTCCATTGCATGGTGATGCCGTTGCTGCTGGTCGCGATCCCGGTGATTTCGTCAACTTTCATGGCCGATGAACGGTTTCACGGTTTCCTGGTGAAAATTGTGCTGCCGGTCAGCCTCATCGCCTTGTTTCTGGGTTGTCGCCGCCACAAAGACCGCGCTGTTTTCATTCTTGGAGGGTGCGGGCTGGCTGCTCTGGTCGCGGTTGCCTATCTTGGCCATGCTCTGCTCGGCGAATTCGGCGAGAAAGCGGCGACCGTCGTTAGTGGCGTGATCTTGGCGATCGGGCATGTTCGAAACTACCATTTGTGCCGTCATGATGGGTGCGATGCCTAGGATCGGCATCCGTGCGAGAGACAGCGCGGATTGCCGCTGCCTGTGCGATAGATAGCTGGCCGCCAGCCGCGCGAGCGAGCGAGCGGCTGCCCATGCCGAAGTTTGCGGGGGCTTGCAAGTATAATACCCGCCCTCACTTAGGCAATTCCATGACGGAACAATTTCACGGCACGACGATAATTTCCGCGCGGCGCGGCCGGCGCGTCGCGCTCGGCGGCGACGGCCAGGTCACCTTCGGCAATGTGGTGCTGAAAGCCAGCGCGCGCAAGGTGCGGCGGCTGTATCAGGACAAAATCCTCGCCGGTTCCGGCCTGCGTGCGGGATTCGCCAACACCGATCAACTGCCGTCCTATACCACGGTGAACTTCGGGGTCACGCGCGATTTCGACGTCTCGAATCTGGGAAAGATGACCGGCCGGCTGGCGCTGCTCAATGCCTTCGACAAGATCTACGAAATTCGCGACGGCTCGGGGATCGGTGTCGGCGCGCCGCAGTTCGGTGCCCGGCGCGCGCTGTACGTGGGACTCAGCAGGCAGTTCTAGCGGGAGTGTTGTCCCGGCAGCACTGATTGACTTCGATCGTGATGTGCTCGAGTCCGTCGATATCCGTGAGCAGTGCCTTGTAATGCCCGACCGGGCGCGGCTCGTGGGTGACCAGCGACACGATGCAGCCGTGACTTAACGGGCCGAGTCGCCATACGTGCAGGTCGGCGATGCGGTTGTCGGCATCGCGTTCGATGCGGTCCGCGATGTGCCGGACGAGCCGGCTGTTGTCTTCGGCGTCGAGCAGCGCGCGCGCCGAACTGCGCAGCAGGGAAGCGCACCATTGCCCGATCACGACGGCGCCGACGATGCCCATCAGCGCATCCATCCAGTTCCAGCCCAGATATTTGCCGCTGACCAGCGCAATGATGGCGAG